>Ga0255338_1000308_pt1 | contig 181668 bp, 176 predicted proteins | sample MeOH1_35cm_T4_19_FD_203715 | JGI IMG/M metagenome (GOLD analysis project Ga0255338, IMG submission 203715) | Sandy soil microbial communities from University of British Columbia, Vancouver, Canada - MeOH1_35cm_T4_195 | ecosystem: Engineered > Artificial ecosystem > Sand microcosm >... | reverse complement strand
AGACAGGGCTAGACAGAAAGCCCAAGAACTGAGAAGAAAACACTGGGAACAGGATCAGTCACCTTCAAACACAGTGTTGACTTAAACTTCAGCCCACTCTGTGCGGGGGTTGCTCGGACAGGACAATTACAAAGATTGCAAACCGGGTTGGCAAAGTAAGATTCCCCAATTTGCATGGAGAAGAATCTATACTACCAATATAGATGATATTTTGGAAAAAGCTTATCGCTCGTCTACTAATGCTTTCCAAAAGGCTTCTTTTAGAGATTATTCAGAGAAAGTTCCTGTAGGAGCATCAGCAAGTACTTTGCAAGTAATATACTTGCACGGCAGGATTAGCCGTGAAGAGTCAAAGCTAATATTCTCTCCTACAGAATATGCAAGAGAAATTGGAGACGACTGGCTCGCACTAAACTACTTTGGACGCGATCAATTAAATGGCAAAATTCTTTATGTCGGATCTAAGTTAAATGAGCCCGATTTCGACTTCTACATGCAGAAGAGAATCGGCAAAGAATATGATGGCCCAATCAACGAATCAATACTCGTCTCACCAGATATCTCCGACATCGATGCAACATATTTTTCAAAATACAAAGTGCATTGCGTAAAGTGTGATGGAAAAACGTTTTTTGAAGAACTAGATAGAAAAACTAGCAACAGAACACCTCCTCAAAGGCTTATTGGAGCGAAATCTGATCAACAAATGAACGCGATAGAAAAAGAGAGTTTTCAGTCTTTCCGTTCTGCTTTTTCGGTTTTACCTGAAGAGCTAGATAGTACATTTTTAAGAGAAGGATTTGATTTTTTTGAAGGAGGCCAGTTATCGCTCCAGGATTTAGAAGCAAATTTTGACTGCCGACTTTCTCAAACCGAAGATGCTTTAAAAATTGCATCGGAATGGGTAGGCAGTACCACAACAAAATCAAAAATTATTCTTTTACATGGAGGCAGCGGTTGCGGGAAGTCTTCGAGTCTAAGAAGAGTTGCCTATGAGATCAGTAAAGATCTAAAATTTATTTTTTGGCACAACGGGCTTGCATGGCCCCAAGGCACAAATAATATTCCCAGATTGCTTTCAGGAAAAGTAGCAATTGTCGTAGATGATGTTCATAATTTTGATTTTCAATTAAAAGGGTTAGTAGAAAAAATTATCGACGCTGGAAAATCTGTTCTCGTGCTCATTGCGACTCGAGATCGCTATCAGCAACGTGTTGCTGTCAATATGATGAGTATACTACAAGACTCAGACAAAGATTTTCACGAAGTTGAATGCAATTGGCTAAATAAATCTGATACCGCAAGGCTAGCTAAACATCTAATTGAAAAAGAACGACTAGGTCCAAAACTTCGAGGAAAATCGGAAGGAGAAATTCAAGAGTATTTCTACGAACACAGTTCTAAGATTTTAATCGCAGCTATGCTAGATGCTTTTTCTAGCACCGGCCATAGCTTGATTATTAAAGACGAATATGAACAGCTCTCTGACTTTGGTAAAAAAATCTATCTGTACACTGCGGTTACCCACTCGAGAGGTGAACCACTTGGTCTTTATATTCTATCCAGAGCTACGGGTTTATCTGCCTTAAAAATTTGGGCGCATGTAAACCAAAGAGGCGAAGGGGAAGAAAAGCATGAACTAAGATCTGTTGTCCGTCCTTACAGCTTAAAGCAAAATGATCAAAATCTTGTAACGAGACATAGTGTAATCGCAGAAGTCTTAGTCTCGGAGGTGGATCCTCTTGAGATTCTTCAGGTCGTAAAAGACCTTTGCAAAGCTATAGCTCCATTTACTAGTCGAGATAGTAACATAGAAAGGGATACTATGTATCGAATTGGTAAGATGCTAATTGATCAAAAGTGGTTGACGGATGAGTTAGGTATTCCAACCAATAAAGTGGAAGATCTTTTTGTTAGCTTAGAAGAAAAATGGAGCTGGAACTATCACTACTGGATTCAAAGAGCTACATTTGAATTACATAAAACTAGAAATTTTAAGAAAGCTTGGGATTATTGCAAAGCTGCCATCGAAAGAGAATCCAGATCTGGTATTGCTCACATTACCTATGCGAATATTTGCTTTCACTGGGCGAAGTCCGAAGAAAAATTTGGATCTGAACCTCAGGCTTTAGTTGAAGATGCTCAAAAGACACTACGTGACCTTCACCAACAAGATCATCGAGATCCAGTAATGCACTTAGTAGCTATTAAGGGTTTGTTTCACATAGCAGCAAGATTTAAAAAATTCGCTGAATATGAGGGGCAAATTCGATGGTGGATAGATGAACTGAAAGCAAGCGGTTCACTTAGTAGAAAAATTAATAATTTTATTCAAGTTTCAGAACAAATATTGAAAGGCGCTTCTTTAAAAGAAGGATTGGATCTTCAAGTGAAACTTGATGAACTAGATTTTTTTGATCCCTTCAGTTTAAGCCACAGAAAACCGCAGCTTTAGAAAGATCACAGAGTTGGCCATTTACTTGTAAGATACAATGGCCAACGGAATGGCATTTTACTTCCATAGATCCTGTTTCATATTCTTTGTAACTTTAAATGTTTTTAAAGCAGGGCGAGCTTTAAACATTTTTATGCCTTTTGACCTTGAATCGAGTGCATCAATTACATCTTTTCGAGCTAACTCTGAATTTGCCCCAATAATAATCTCTTTTAACTGAATCTGGTCAGAAAAATCCAGGTAGTAGTTACCGTCTGAGGCTGCTTTATCAAGAGACAAAAATGCACGATACTCTCTTTCGTAGCGCCAATGACTAAATTTAGTGCTCAAGATTTTTTTCATTAAGTCAGAATCGATACTATTACCAACTGGAATCCGATTTTTTCTATAGAGTATCTTTGTTAAATTCTCATCGGGAAACTCAACGCCGAGGCAAATCCCCTTATGTTTGTCGGCATAGTGACTCCAAAGTAGTGGGTTGTTACTAGCTTCGCTGAAGCATATAACTCCTCTATTAGACGCCAATTTATTCCTAACCGCGTTCATTGCATGCCACATGATCTCATCCTCGAGAACTGCACCTAGAAATTCAAATGGATCATTCAAATCCATGATTTTTGAAATGTGCATTCTATTTTCACGGATAGTTTTAAGTCCAAAACTTGATGGTAAAAAGCGATAAACTCTCATGGGAACTGTTTACGCCACAAAGAATAAATATGTGAACATAGTCTGAGCGATACTGGATGACTATTTTTTATTTCCAAAATAGCTTGTGCAGCTCGAAGATCCGTGAACCACTGCTTGGTCATTTTCGGATTAGCCAAGATCGATTTCCTTCCCCGTATTGAGGGCGGTCTCCGGAATCGAGCTCAATTCATCCTTCCATTCATTAAACTCTTTTTCTGAGTAAACGAGCACGTCCACTTTGGCGTCGATGTGTTCAACGACCGTTGCAGCGCGGATCATATTGCCGGCGCGTGATCCTTTGGTTTTTTCCACCACAAGAAGAAAATCGTAGTCACTGTCTTTGCGTGCAGATCCGTTTGCGCGTGAGCCAAATAGGAAGATCCTTGAAGGATTGAATCCTTCCTTCAAGGCATCCATAATCTGCTTGAGCTTTTCAGTTTCTGCTGACTTTGGCATGTTTACTTAACGAAAGCCCAATCCTTCGTGATTTTAGAACCTTCTAGAGCCGAGAGTTCTTCTGGCGCTAGAGTTAGTTCATTCACGGGAATCTGGATTTTTTGAATCTGCCATTGATTACCCTGAAGCTGGCCGTAAGCGAATTTCATGAGTCCATTTTCTTGTCCCATATTGAAAATAATCTCCGGATTTCTCACCGAAGCGGACATCAAAACCCCACCGCCGCCAGAGCCACCAGCAAAAGAAGAGAGAGTAAAAAGTAAATTTACTGTTGAAATAATATATTTAAAAGCTCTCACGTTAGTTCCCTCTTCCTGTGGTTTCGTTAGCTGGAACGACATCTACCGCTGTGAAGGTGATTTTGAAAATGCCATCGTTGTTTTTCACTTCCTGTGATTTTTGAAAGGCCTTGTCGAAGGCTGTCAGGATATCTCTATAGAGATCAACTATAATTTCTTTGTTGGCCGCAATACATCTGTGATCGTAGGCAACGCGGGCCTCGCTGCTTAAATGATTTAAAATTTGCTGAGAAATAACCGCATGTTCATCAAGAACTTCAGCCTTATCCCGTTTGCTGTTATCAAAACTTACGAAACTTTTATCTTTTACAGGATAAAAAGCGCCATTTTCTTTTTTAAGAAAACCAAGAACGGCCAGTCCTTCGATGGCCTCTACAACTTCTTCGATGTTCAATCCAGTCTTCTTGGTGATCCAAATCGGAGAAGGGCTGAAGTCAGGAAGATCGAATGTAGCAAAGACGGTCCACCAGTTAGAGTTACGCTGATAAGCTTCAAGAGCATCCTTATACAGAATCTGCTCGTGGGACTTTCCAGGGTGAAGGGCAATGTTACCATTTAATTCGGTACTCATGCGTGTTTCCTCACTGTTTTAATTTTTGACTTAAAGTCGTTGATGACCATCAGTGCGCCTATGACCATCTTGTTTTCTTTATTTTTAACTCTTGTTGAAAGACTATCAAGTAAGGTCTTTGCTGTAATGGGATCGGCCTCTTTTACCAAGGTTTCGAGGGCATCGCCTAAAGATTTGCCGCTCGTCTTTTTGCCGATCAGTTGTTCAATTTCTTTCTCGAGAATTTCTTCAAGACTGATATTGAGTGCGTTCATGATACCAACCAACGAAGACGATCGAATATCCGAGTCACCATTCAGAAACTTGCTTAAATTCGACGGATGCACGCCGGATTTCTCAGACACGTCGGCCTGAGAAGTTCTTTTTAGCCGAATAATAGTGTCTACGAGTGTGTGAACTCGTGACATATAGCCCCCTACAAACAAAAGATGTGCACAATGTTTAAGCTGAATAGCCAAGGAGTTTCTTTAAAGCAATGAAATTGGCTCTTGAGTGCGATGCGAAAAAGTTTAATTGAGTATTTTGTTGAGGGTGGTGGATATGAAGCGAGTGAAATAAAGCCCACCCTTGAACCTTGTGACGGCAATCACAAGAAGGATGAGCCGGCATCGAAATGCGTATATTCGATCTAGCACGGCAGACTTCCGGTTTTCAAGCGAGTGGTCCGATTTTCGGACATTTTAGAAAACTTTTATAAGGGAGATGCTATGCATAAAGCTCAATGGCTCCTCGCGGGCCTTGTATTGTCTAATTTCTGGGTTGTCGGTTGTTCTGACGAACTAAAAAAAGAAAAACCGGCCGTGGATCCTAGGATCCAACAACTATCAACCGAACAAGTGGCTGTCGCCGTTAATGGTCTTGACCAGCCCAACGCTTACCAAGTGGAACTCACTTGGCCAGATGCCCAAGGGACCGTGCGGGTTTCAGAACATTCAAAGATCTTGGCGGTGGTCTCGGGCTCAAATAAAAACTTTGTTGACCCTCAAGTCGCCGGAGGCAGTGAACGCTCTTATTTAGTCGAGCAACTTTCCAGTGACGGCCGGATCAAGGCGTCTATTCCTGTATTTGTTAAGATTCCCACAGACCTTTATTGGGATGGAAAAATCGATCTTACGGACCATCAGAAGATTGATGCCGAACGAGTTTTTCTTTCCTCAAAGGCTCTCATTACAACCTTTGATAAAAATTTAACCATCGTCACGAAAGAATTTATTTCTGATGGCGGGGTCATTCAAAACTTCAATGAAGACGCCGAGGGCTTTTGGGAAAAGAATGGCCGTTCCGGCGGAACGGTCACAATAATGGCTAAAAAGGCCCGGGGCGGCTTGCAGGTCCACTTAAGAGGCGAGGGCGGCGGTCATGGGAAAAATGGCGTAATTACAGATCCCAGTCGGCACCCAGGCTGTGCCGGAACAACCGGCGGCAACGGCGGCAGCGCCGGAAGTCTCAACGTCAATATTGCCGACGGAAGAGATCTCAATATCAGTTACGACAACAAAGAAGGAAAACGCGGAATTGCGGGAGTAAGGGGCTCGGTTCCTTATGGCACACCTGAAGCCATCTATCCCCCTTGCGATCGAGATACACCCAATGGCGTCGACGGCCAGCCCGGAGGTAAAGGTCAAGTTTGCCTTAAATTGAGTGCGGAGCAGGAATATGTCTGCCAGTGAGGTCGCGAGTGTCGGGCTGGCTGTATCACTTATGCTTCTGATCTCATGCGCACACACACCGACTGAAAAAGTATTCCAAAATATGCTGATTGCCGGAGCCGCAGGCGCGGTTCTTGGTCAGCAACAAGAGGAATATAAAACAACCCACTCAATAATGTACGGGAGTGCCGCAGCAGCTATCGCAGGAGCAGTCACATTATACCTAAATAATCCCGACAAAGAGTCTGAAAAGCTTCGCGAGGAGATGCGAGTTCTAAAGACGCAAATGGATCAAATTGGGGAGCCCCAGCTTGCCACGCAGACTCCGGCAACGTTTGGGGCAAAAGTTCCAGACAAATACAAAGCCATGATTAGTCCAGGTGAGTGGCGGATCTATGAAATTAATCAGTGGGTGGACGACGGAGAAAATCGCATCATCCATCAAGATAAAATTATGGAACTGATACCTCCAAGTTTGAGGCCAGTTTCAAAACCAGTTAGCAAAGGGGAGAAGTAATGAAACATTTTTTAATCTATATCGCAGTGGGGCTCTTATGCTTGAGCTTTACCGATGTCGCAATGGCGCGGGACCTTGTAGACGCTGCCCAAAGTGCACAAAGTCTTTTTAATAAAATCGGAGTCGCGGCGATCAGCATTGGGATCACCCTCGGCGGGATTCTTTTTGCCGTGGGCGCGGCCCAAATCGGAAGGACGGTTTTGATTAGTGGCCTTATTGGTGCCGCTGCGGTTTTGGGCGCGCCAGCTCTTATCAGTCTTTTAGGGCGGGTCTTCGGAGCTAGCGTATGAAAGTCAAAGGTGCAAGGTTGCTAAACGAAAGGTCTGGTTGGCTAGGGCTTTCAATCTGGGATCTTGGCGGAGTGGGATACGTTCTGATTCTTTCAAACACTCTACTTCGTCCTTGGGGCTGGGAACTTTTATCTTTTGTGATCGCCGGGTTTTTCTTCTTCATCCTTTTACAAATTCGCTTGCGATCGAGGCCTAAGACTATTCGCGACTTTCTAAAGTCTAAGGTGGGTTCTCGAGTCATTGGTTAGGAGGTTTTATGATGCCGGTTTTATCGCATATTGAAAAATATCAGGATTTGAACTTCTGGGTTACGACTGACGGAATCTGTGGAGTCGGCTTTCAGGTCACGCCTTGTGATATTGAAACTGAAAACGCGGAGGATTTCGGACAAAGACTTATTCAAGTTTTACGCCAAATTGACAGCCGTATCCTCGGGCGAGTGAAGCTTGAGGTCTTTGAGTCCTCGGATTTACCGGAGACCTTCCCAAGAGCTAAGGCAGTAAATGCCATTGGCTTCACCAAAAAAAGGGCGTTCCTTTATCTGGACTATGTCGGTGGGTTTCATGCTCTCAAAGAGCTAAAGACTCTTTTTGGTAAGGAAAGCGGTCTTGAGCAGGGGCAGTTCAATGCGCTCATAAATGCCAAAAACCTATTTGAGCAATATGGCTTTAAATTGGCCCCTTTGTCTTTTGAGGACATACAGCAAATATTTGATCGCGGCCATTCGGCCTGGATCAAGTCTAGCCGGTCCATTGAAGCTGGCTCAAAAAGCATTGGTGCCGTTCGGCTTTTAAAGCAGCCTTTAGATGAATTTTCAGAGAGAGACTGGATTGAGACTATTGATGCTTTGCCAGAGCCATTTTCTATTAACGTTTCATTTCAAAAAATGGATGAAGCCCGGGCGAAGCTTCTTCTGGAAAGAAAGCTCAAGCAGATAAAAACGGGCAAAGACATTTCGTCGAAAGCTCAAGAATTCGCAACCGAAGATCTGATTCTTAAAAAGTTTCAAGCGGGCACTCAATTTTTTGAAATGGAAATTCTGTTTATTTTCGAACGATTTAGTCAGGAAGAACTGACTTCGACTTTGTCAAAGGCTGCATCTGATATTTCGATGTTTTCAGAAGGGTATATAGAGACTTTTGGCTTAGCCCCTAGCTTTTGCGCTACACTTGCAGGCAATCAGCAGCATGTCCCTTTAATTGAGACCGATCAATCATTGGCAGTATTACTTCCGCTATGGACCAGGGGCGAGGCATCGCAGGAGTCAGTTTCTGCAAGGAGAAGTCTCACTCTCCTGCGAGATGATAATAGTCTTCATCACTTTGATCTCTTTAACCAGGGGTTCAATGTTTTTAATACTTTGATTGTTGGCACCAGCGGAAAAGGAAAAAGTGTTTTAACCGGGCTCCTGACTTCTTCACTACTGAATGATCCTAATGTAAAAGTGATAAAGCTTGACGTGGGCGGATCCCATTCCAAGGAATGCGAAATATTCGGCGGGGAGGAGTTTCAGTTAAGTCTCGACAAACCATCTGGTATCAACCCTTTTGAAGTTTTAAAAATTGAAACAGCGTCGGATAACGATAAACTTGGAATTTTATCAAAATTCCTGGGAGCGATGATTCAGGAACAAGGGGAATTGATCCTTTCAAAGTCCCTGAGATCCGAGGTCGAGAGTGCCGTCAGGGAATATATTGATTCAGCTCCAAAGACCCCTTGCCTCGATGACTTTCACCGCTTCGCAAAGAGCTTTCCGCGCCGAGACCTGTTAAGGCGCTGGGTAAAGGGCGGTGTTTACGAAAGTGCATTTGCGCGTGTTGCGGACGACTTAGAGTCTCTGCTTCAGTTACGCACCTCTGGCGCTCCACGCTGCCCACGACTGCGGTACTACAACTTCTCACAAATATTCCAGGCAGCTGACCCTGAATTTGCCCAAGCGGGAATCGCCGCAGTGCTTGCGCAGTTCAATATGGAGATGCTTAAGAACGACGGAACGAGGCTGGTTCTGATCTGCGACGAAACTCCGTTTTTTGTGAGGTCCTGTTTTGAGTTCTTTAAATTCTCTACGGCCAATGTCCGAAAGTATGGTCACGCCGTCTGCCTCATTAGCCAGCTCTCGACGGATTTTGTCGTGGGCGGCGACATGGGTATTATTGAAAACTCACCACAGCGCTTTTTATTCTCGGTTGATGGAAATGAGTTGGAATTCGCCCAGCGGTTTAATCTCAGCAAAGATCAAATGAATGAAATCAAAAGCTTAAAATCCATTGTTGGAGCTTTCTCTGAGGTCTTGCTGCAAACAGGTGAAGTCTCAAGAAAACTTAGAGTTAAAGTAACACCTGAAGAGTATTGGCGTCTCACGACTTCCAGAATTGATAAAGAAAAAATTATGAAACTACTTGAAGCAGTTCCTGGCTTAAGTCTCAGGGAGGCTATTGCATGTCTCGCCGCTGTCTAGACCGTCGCCTTTGGCTCCTAGGCCTTTCAGCTTCGTTCCTTCCAGTCACTACTGCCGCATTTGATCCAACCACCATAGCCATGGGCGCTCAGGCGGCATCCAGCATTATGGATGGCATGAACAAAGCTGATGAAGTGGCTGATATTGGGTTTGCCATGGGAGACCTCCTCTCGGAGCTTGGAGCAGAACCGGAGTCTGACGATGAAATGAAAAAAGCTGTGAATCAACTTGAGGACCTGAACTCAAAGGCGCGCGATCTTAAGTGGAGCAAGGACGAGGTTCATAACGCCATTGATTATGACCTAAGGCGAGCGAACTCTATAAAAGATAAATTGAAAGCCCTTCGTAATATGATCTCGGCCTCTAAGCGAATCGCCGAAGTCATTGGCGTTCGCCCTAAGGCCGCGGAGAAGGCGGCTAAGATCCAAGAGATCCGAATCAATTCAATGATTTTAGAAGAGCTGCAAGGCATGCGGCGAGCTCAATTTCTTGCCTACCTTGAGGACCGGGAAACCAAAGCTCGCCGCGAGATCTTTATGCAGGAAATCGTCGAGCAGGAGCGGGGTGATTTGCGGGTGAGTAACCCACAAAAAATGAAAGTGGGTCATCTATGAATCCTCTTATTCCTATGAATGAGACAGTCCTTGGGGCCTCTTTGAGTTTGTTTTCAAAAGTGTCGCTACTGGTTTCGGGTTTAGTTGGATTTGTTTTTATCATGAGGATCTGTTTTCTGGCAGTCCGAATTGCCAACGTCTATGAGTATACCGAGCTGATCGGCGATTCTGTTAAATATTTTGGCCTTACATACTTATTTCCTATTCTCGTTCGGGTGATTCTAAAAATATCGGGAGCCTTAGCCCTTTCTATTTCTTACACCCCGATGACTCAAGCCCAACGTTCCATTGAGGATTTTATGCAAAATCTTTTAGGGGATTTCGTTCTATTTCATATCTTCGGAAAAATCGGCGACATCTTAATGAACCTCATCACTCAGTCGATCTACACGGTTTTTATTTCTCTTTTGCTGGCAATTGCGCCGGTCATGATTTTCTTATCAACGATGTTGGGGTTATCCCAAGGAGTCGGCGCCTATTTCGCTAGTTTTTTATCGCTGTCGATGTGGCCGGTTCTCTGGAACCTCCTAGGGCTTTTAGGAAAAGAGCTGTGGCCATTTATGGGGGACTCCCCGGTGAGTTCCGTTGTTTTTTGGATTTGTATTCAAGTTTTGCAGTTTTTCTCGCCGCTATTCTGCGTTCTGCTTTTTAGGTCGTTCTCGCCTTCGCAATCAATTTCAAAAATCATTTCGGTCGTGGGGTAGTGTATGTCTCTAGTTTTTAAAAGTAAGCTTCTGAGAAATGAAATTAAACACTGGCTCCTTGTCGGTAGTCTTGCCATTTGGGGTTTGACGGCCAGCCTCTATGCTTTTTCTAAAAGCGAGAAGTTGATTTTGGTTGGAATTGATGATGCCGGGGTAAGATTGATTACTGCCAATAGTGATCGTCTCCTACAGGCAGAATTAAAGAGTTTTCTTAAAACGTTTTTTGAATACTACTACACCTATGATGAGAAAACCTTCCTAGATCAAATTGGGCACGCCACGGAACTCATGTCCGACGACTTATGGCAGCGAAACAAAGATAAACTTTTGGAACTTCAACAAAAGCTTCAAAAGACCCCGCTCTCCCAATCTATGGAAATTGAAACGATTGATCTTCTTGAACAGGGAAAGATCGAAGCGGTTCTTGGACTTAAAGTTCGAGCCCGTTTGAATGAACAAAAGGTTCGCCTCAAGGTTTTAATCGAATTCAAAAAACACGAGCGAAGCGAAAAAAACACGTGGGGCTTTGAAGTCGTGGAGTTGAGTGATGCTGTTATTTAATACGTTGATCACTTTAAATTTCATCGCTTCGTTTGCCTGGGCAGACGTGAAAAGAATTTCCTCAGTCTATAAAGATCTGGGGCAGGTTCAAAAAATCTATCTTCATGCTGGCCTCATCTCAGTTGTAGAGTTCTCACAAAGCATCATTGAAGTGCGTTTGGGAAATCCGAAAAGTATCAAGGCCCATATATCGCCGGTTTCGTCGAAAGAGCTGACTCTTTACCTTAATCAACAATCCGTAGAGCCAACGAATCTAATTGTGAAGTCCGATAAGAGAGTTTACGTCTTTGATGTTATCCCCTCTCGAGGATCTCACCAGGACTACATTAAAATCTCTGGCTCATATGGAGCTCCGGAACTCTCGGAGACAAGATCTCCAGTGTCTATTCAAGTGTTTGCGCCGAGTGCAGAAGCAAAGCCCCAGGGCCGACTAGTCCACTCAGCAAAGCTAGGGGGAGAATGATGAGTATTCTAGTGTGCCTTTTTATGTCTTCCATCAGTCACGCGCAGGTGAAGTCGAATCTTTATACAAAGCCTGAAACAAAAGCGCGACCGATGTCAGTTTCAGAGAAAAAATTTGAGGATGCCAAAGGTAAAAAGAAAACGAAACATAATACTTTTGTGGTCAATGGAAATTTAGATACCGAGATCTTGGTGGTTAACTCAAGTTTTCGGGCCGAAGACAACCAAATCATTTTGCCGAGTTCTCCAAAAGTTGTTCGTCTGAGGGGGCTTCGTATTGGCGATGTCGTAAAGGCCGAGATTCCGGAGAGCCTCTTTGCATTCCCAGAAAGTAAAGCTCCTGTGAGAGCAAGGGTTATCAAGGGTGAGCAAAGGGGCAGTCTTTTCCTGGGTGAGGCGACACTCGAGAAAAACTCAAAGCGCATCCTTATTGAGTTTAAAAAGTATCGGCCAGAGCGTAGCCAAGATGACTACCAACTTTCAGCGTCAGTGCTTGATTCAAGCGGGGTGCTCGGCATTGAAGGAAAATACGTAAATCAAGAGCCCAAATTTTTTGCAGCGGAATTTCTTGCCGCCGGAGCCGCGGGCTACGCGGATGCCAGTATTCAGCGGAATCAAAATGTTTATGGAAATTATGTCGAGGCTCCGACGGCCGACACAGTCAGTAAAAAGGCGCTAACCAGTGCCCTTTCAAAAACGGCAGAAAGATTCGCTGAGAAAATCAAATCGGCATCAGAGTATTCAATCTTAGAGGGGCCGATCGAAGTCCAAATTTTAATAACAGAACAACCAAAAATTTCAGAATAGGAGGAATGATATATGACAGAAACGTCTCAAGAAGAAAAGGCACAGAAAAAGGGTCCAGGTGCGCCGAAGAAAAAAACGGTCCTAAAGAAATTAGATCCGGATGCCGCAAAGGTGTTGCAGTCGCTAAAGGACCGAGCCAATAAGAAAAATGTTGGTCGAAAGGTCCGCGACTCCGAAATCATCGGTCTGGGGCTTTCGCTGGTGACCCCAGAGCATATCCAGCACCTGCAAAATCAGACACTGAGCGAAAAAGACCGTCTGCATTTGGCTCATGAGGAATATCAAAAGGCCAACGGCAAGCTAACGCTCGACCAGTTCATTGGAAAACTGATCCGCGGGGAAATAAATAACAAAAACTCATAGGATCACGCGATTCGTCTACGAAGACGCGAAGGTCGTTTTTTGTTCCAACAAGTCAGGAGAAAATATATGATAACGGCAGCTCAAAACCTCGAATCAGGTCCCAACGAGCTAAAGTTCTTTGATAATTTAAAGGGGTTACTAACTCCACAAGAAGTCGGGCAGTTGTTAGGGGTTTCCCGAGCAACGATCTATGACTGGAAATACCGTTCAGTCATTAGAGAAGTGCCGGAAGGACTTTTTGTGAAGTTTAATCGAAAGCTGTTCATCCGAACTGACATTTTGAGGAAATGGATTCTTTCGCAAAACAGATAAGCGAAAGGAAGGAGATTTCTATGTCAGTATCGAAAGTAAAAACAAAATCAGGTGAAGTGCGCTGGGAAGTTCGCGTTTATGAAAATGGACGTGGCTCAAAAAGAGTCTGCATGCGTTTTGATCGCAAAATTGATGCGGATACCTTTTTGGTGGATTTTGAAAAGAAGAAATCCGAAAGAGCGAGAAATCCTTTTTCATCGATTAGCTTTGAGGGCCGGTTCTTTCAAGAAGAGGCCGAGTATTGGCTACTAGACGGTGAAAATAGATTTTCCCCAGGTCACCTTGTGAAGTCCAAAGCTGTGGTCCAAGACTTTTTAAAAGAGTACGGGAATCTTGCGTTGGAAAAACTCACGCCGGAATTCTTGACCAAGTTTCAACAAGCGGAGTTGCGAAAAGGATTAAGCGCAGCTACGGCAAACCGGAAGACGGAAGTTGTCATGGCGGTTTTAAACCATGCGGTCAAACACCGACATATTCCCTTTAATCCGGCCACGGGTTTTAAGAAGCTTCGAAAAGTTCAGCAAGAGATGTCGTTTTTGGATCAGGACGAGGCCGCAAGTTTTCTCGCCCATGTGAACGAGAAATATCCATCAGGATCAAAAGACCGCTGGGTCTACGTGGTTTATCTGGTGGCGTTAAACACGGCTCTTCGTGCCGGCGAGATCTGGGGACTTCGTCCAGGTGACATCAATGAGCCAACAAGGACCATCACGATCAAGCGGCAGTTCAACCGGGTGAGTTTGGATTTTGGTCCGACCAAAAGTAAAAAGCACAGAGTGGTGCCATGCAATCTGACGTTACTCTCGGAGCTCAAAGCTTTGATTGCAAAGAATAAGATTTCATTGCAGGAGACGATTTTCCAAAATGAAAATGGCAGGCCAGTTTGTCACGATAACTTCGCGGATCGAAGATTTGCGAAAGATTTAAAGTCCTGGGGAGGGCGCCAAATCAGATTTCATGATTTGCGTCACACAGCCACAACACTTTTGATTGCAAGCGGCGTTGATATCAAAACCGTGAAGGAGATTTGCGGTCATGCGGATATCACAACGACGATGAACTATGTGCATCTTGTGTCGAATGCGATTGAGAAGGTGGCGTTGAATTTTGAAATTGCTCCGGCAAGAGAGGAGGTTCAACGTGATTTTAAATTAGTAAAATAAGAATAAGTTCGATTGATTTCGGATGAGTTCTAAAGTTGGTGGACGATTTGTGGACGAATTTGAGGTAAAAAAGTGTCTTTGAATGATTTTATGTTTTTGATTTTCTCTTGTAATTACCATTAGTTAGAAATGGTTGCGGGGGCAGGATTTGAACCTACGACCTTCGGGTTATGAGCCCGACGAGCTACCAGACTGCTCCACCCCGCGACAGGTAAGAATGAAGGGCCACTATAGGCTGCAGCCCACCTCACGTCAACCCCCAAAGAAGGATTATTTAGAATATAAGTGCGCAAAAAGTCCTTATTTTTTGCAAAACCGCCGGCCAAGAGGGCTGCGCCTCCATTTCGAGAGGCTATTTGTATGAGAGCTGCTCAAGCCTTAAGCAAGACGCTCCTTGCCTCCCTGTCTCGCTCTCTCACCGTTGCAAAACAGCACATTCTTTCTGAGGCATTGCTCTGTAAAAATCAGGTTAAGATTGAACGTTTCGAAAAAACACGATGAAGAAACCTCGAATCTGGCTGTGTTAAATAGAGATTGTTTACAATCTCTGTCAAAGTTTTTGATTTGCCCCTGTGCCTTCCACCGGGGCCGCCGATAGGCAAAAGAGGCAACCCCCAGACCTGATGCTGTGGTTGTTTTTTGAGACCTCCGGGGGGCGGCACAAGGAGTCAGCTTGTGAAAGTCGAACAAAGGCAATGGACGCAAAATAAGCACTGGCAGCCCCCGCACCCAGAGCTGGATGACGCCGATCTCGTCTTTGTGTTCGGGGACTCTGGATTTTTCAGATCTCCGGCGCGCCTCGCGGAGATCAAAAAAATCTATTCCAAGGCCCATATCTTCGGTTGTTCCACGGCAGGGGAGATCCAGGGGGCCGAGGTCTATGATGAGTCCCTCAGCACCACGGCCTTGCGCTTTCAGCACAGCCGCCTCGCCCATGCCCACGTTTTTTTGTCCCAGGTCTCCGGTGCCTACGAGGCGGGGGAGAAGCTCGCCCAGGCCCTTGATCCCAAAGATCTGGTTCATGTCTTTGTCTTGTCTTCCAGTTTGAGTATCAATGGCAGTGACCTTGTGCGCGGCTTAATCAAAAATCTTCCCGAAGGAGTCACTCTCACCGGGGGCATTGCCGGGGATCAGGCCCGCTTCCACGAGACCTTTGTGATCTCCGGCGACACCCTGGCTTCGGACCTCGTGGCCATTGTGGGACTCTATGGGACGCAATTGGAAATCCATTCCTCTTGCTTTGGCGGCTGGCACCCCTTCGGGCCCGAGCGTGTGATTACCAAATCCAAGGGCAATATCCTCTACGAGTTGGATGGACGCCCGGCCCTGGATCTTTACAAGGTTTATCTGGGGGATCTGGCGCAGGAACTGCCGGACAGCGGGCTTTTGATTCCCTTGCTTTTGCGCACAAAAGAGCGGACCCAAGATATGGTGCGCACGGTTCTGTCCATTGATGAGAAGACAAAGAGCATGTACTTTGCCGGCGATGTTCCCGAAGGGGCCTCCGGCCGCTTCATGAAAGTGAACCCGGACCGCCTGATCGAAGGCGCCTTGGGGGCCGCGGTGAATTGCCTTCCGCGCGCCTCGAGCGCAAGCCCGGAGCTGGCCCTTTTGGTGAGTTGCTATGGGCGGCGGAAAATCCTCAAACAAAGAGTGGAAGAGGAAGTCGAGGGCGTCAGGGATGTGCTCGGCTCCCAGACGGTTCTGGCGGGCTTTTATTCCTACGGCGAGATTTCCGCCCGCCACCCCAGTGCAAAAAGTGAACTGCACAACCAAACCATGACGATCACCACCTTGCGGGAGAAGGGGGATGAAGATGCGGCATAAACTATTGCAGAGGCAAATTAAAAAACATCTTAAATCCCTGGAGTCCTTTCCGTCCGCGCACCAGGAGGAACTAGAGGCCTTCTTTGCGGCCGTCAGTAATTCTTATGAGGATTTCGACAAAAGCCATCGCCTGCTTGAAAGGTCCATGGAGATCAGCTCCCAGGAGCTTTTAGAGACCAACCAAGATCTCCGCCTGGGAAATGACGAGATCCAATCTTTGTACCGCATTTTGAATCTCATGCAGGAAAAGCAAACCCTCGTGGAAATTTGCGCGTCGATTCTGCCGGAAATCCAAAGGTTCAGTGGTTACCCCATTGTTGTGGTCGAGCTTTATGAAGAAGGTCACTCCGAGCCGCAGGTGATCGCCCAGGTGGGCATTCCGGAAGACTTGCGGGAGGAAAGTATGAAGACGGTTTGCCGGGACCTGCCCGTGGTGAGCAGTGTCTCCGTCCCGCTGGATTCGCAGTCAGGGATCATCGGTCTTTTGACCTTGGCGGACACTGTCACTCACCTTGCGAGTGAGCGGTTCTCGAATTGGCTTAATGTGGTGGCTGTGCAAATTGGCACCGTGATGGAGAAAAAGCGCCTGGATGACATCGTCCAGCTTCAGCGCGCCAAGATGATCGCGGCCGCAAAAATGTCTGAGCTCGGGAAAATGGCCGGCGGCATCGCCCATGAAATCAACACCCCCCTGGCGACAATCTCGCTGAGCACCGAGCGCATGTTAACGGCCCTCAGGGAGCCATCGGTGGATTTGGAAGCCATCATTCAGTGCGCGGAGGTCATTGATATGACCACCTACCGCATTGCCAAGATCATCTCGGGTTTGAGAAATTTCTCCCGCGATGGCAGCACCGACGGCATGGAACTGGTGAAGTTGAGGGAGATCGTCAACGAAACCCTCTGCCTGTGCAATGAAAATTTCAAAAAGCATGGCGTCCGCCTTGAGGTCGAGGTGCCGGAGGAGCTGGAAATTTTCGGCCGTCCCATTCAGGTCTCGCAAGTGCTTTTAAATCTTCTCAACAACTCCCAGGATGCCATTGAGGGACAAGAAACCCCCTGGGTGAGAATTGGCGTGCGGGAAGCCCCCCATGAGATTCTTCTTTTTGTGATGGACAGCGGAGCGGGCATTCCACCCGAGGTGCAAGAAAAAATCTTTCATCCGTTTTTCACCACCAAGGGCATTGGCAAGGGAACCGGCCTGGGCTTGAGCATTTCCGCCGCGATTATCAAAAACCACGGCGGGACGATTGAGTACGATGGCAGTTCCGGAAACACCTGTTTTACAATAAGTTTTCCGAGAGCCAAAAGGGATCCCAAGAAATCTGAGGAACCCGCTGGAAGAGTTCAATTCCACCGTGCTGAGGGTTGACCGCAAGGCCACGGGCTTTCGAGCGGCGCAGACGGGGTTCGAACGGAAAGGCGGGGTCCCGGGGGTGGGAGTTGGGGTTCACCACCAGTTGCCAGCGATTGGGAGTGTCGGTGGTGAGCCAAGCTTTATAGTACATGGAGATCCTCTCACCCTCTAACAAGTAATCAATTTCAACTCCGGGGCCGGCCAGTTCCAGGGCCGTCCGAAAAGTGACAAAGTTTTTGGCCATCTGTTCCCCAAATTCGCCATAGGCACGGGCAAAGGCCTTCGAATCGCGCCCCCGGCTGGCGGCCATTTCCAAGAGGGCCTTTTGCATTTTCTCCAGAGCCCGGTAGGTCTCCTCGCGGAGTTCCTGGACGCAGTGGGCGCGAACCGGAGCCACGGCCTCGCCGTGGCACTGATTATAGCGATCGCCTCCGTCCCAGTAAGTCTGGAGGTACCGATCCGCCACGCGGGTCATCGCGGGCAACCCTGGGCCCTGGGCCACATTGAGGAGAGTCTGAGTCGGTTCATCCCCCAGAGTGACATCAAATTCGATGGCCATATATCCCAGATGGTGGTTCGGTAAATCCACCTCCAACTCATCCGTGCCTGTGCGCCGGATTAAAGAACGCAGAGCCCGGGAAAAATTGGATTCACTGCTATTGGTTCCGTTGTAGGCATAGCTGTAACGGCCGAACACCCCGGATTTGACTCCATTGGCGTCCGCTATATCGTAGTGGGTGCCGTAAAACATAAAATCCGATTCTTGATGCTTTTTCATGCGACGGTAAATGTTCTGTTCTGAAAAAACACCGTAATGAGCCCGGGCCAATTTATTGGTGATATGAAATTCCGTCGTGGAAAACGAAAGAATTCTCCCGCGGCTATAGGTTTTGTTCCAGAAGACCGGGAGCCCGAGTTGGGCCTTGATAAATCGCCCGGTGTACATGCTGGAGAAGGTGGACACCTTTAAGACGGGAGCTCGCTCCACCGAATTGTTGGGCAGGGCATTTGCGAAGGTTTCCGAGGGATAGAGATTCCCGCGAAGGGCGTCCTCATAGGCCTTGCGCCCTTCCGGTGTGCCCATATCATAGAGATAGGAAAAGCCGTCATCGCGGTGGCCAAAATGATCCACGGAGAGCTCCGCGAGAAGAACGCCGGTAAAAGTCGAAAGACGGGTGAGATGCCCGCGCGTGATTTTCACATACACTTTGTCGGAACTGATTTTCTCGACGTAAGTTTCCCAAGTCCCCTGGGCCAGACCCGATACGCCGATCTGCCAGACGCTCAGGCCGGTTTTGATCGCAAACAGAAGTCCCCCTTTGGAGATATAGGTGATGCTGTCACCCTGGCTCCAGGGGTCCACATCCCGGGCGTCTTTTGGCATCCGGATTAAGCGCTTGGCGCTCCGGGCCTCATCAGGAGTCCGGTAAAAATGCACGGAGTTCACTTCTTTTTCCATAACGGGGCGGATGCCCACTTTCGCCCACCATAAATCCATCAGGCCCGAGGCATGGGGATACCAAAATCGAACCGAGGGGCCCAAGCCCACCCCCAAGGTTTTCATGGTCATTTTTTGCACGCCATCTCGGTAATCATCTAAGACCATGCGGTCCCGGTGGGATTCTCCATGGGACGAGGTCGGAACCGGGGGGCTTGAGGAGTAAGGGGTTAAATTTGTCGTCCAGTGATCCCAGTCGAAGTCCAAATAAAAAAACGGTTCAAGCCGGGTGCGGGCCTCAGCGGCGGGCCAGGAAAGAGTAAAAAGGGAACAAACTAACAAAAGACGGAAACCAAGATTTTTGATCCTCATAGATGAACTCCTGCACGTTAGAAATTCCGGTATCTCGTCCGTCATCTTCTTCCGCAAGAGACCTTTTGGATATATCCAAAAACTCAAGGTTTCTTATTTATTTAAGATCAAATCGTCGTTCGCAGTAGAAACTTTATTCTAAGGTGGCGAGCGCTTGTTCTTTCTCAATTTCAAATGGCAGAACCTGCCGAGGCGCCTTTTTTTCAGGGTGAAGCTCGTACTGGTAAGCGCAGTTCTTGGAGCAGGTGTCCTTTTTCCATTCCAATTTTGCACAGTCCTCACAAATCAGTTCCTGGGTATCACAACGCTGGCACTGAATCTGGATATGTGAAGGCTGCCCACAGTGAGGGCAAAGGCCATAGCGGGTGGTGGGGTGAAGATTTTGATCAAGCGCCACGCGGTGATCAAAGACGAAGCACTCCCCTTCGTATTGATCATGAGGGAACTGCTGCAGGTAATTGATAATGCCCCCGTGGAGTTGATAGACATTTTCAAAGCCTTGACGTTGCAATTCCAAAATGCCTTTCTCACAACGGATGCCGCCGGTGCAGAAAATAAGCATTTTTTTATCTTTGGGGATCTGATGCTTTTCCACATAATCCGGAAACTCGGTGAATTTATCGATTCCGGGGTTGATCGCGCCCTTAAAGGTGCCGATCTTGGTTTCATACCAGTTGCGGGTGTCAATCAGAAGGAAGTCTTTTTCTTCCTTTAAAACCGTATTCCACTCCGCCGGGCTGAGGTGGTGGTTGATGCCTTCACTGGGGATGAGTTCCGGAGTGCCCAGGGTCACGATCTCTTCACGGATTTTCACCTTAAAGCGCCTAAACGGGGGCTTGTGGGAGAGAGAGTCTTTAAAAAACAAATCCGCTTGTTGGAAGTAATCCCTGATAAACTGCTTGAACTCCAGGAAGTTCTTGTGGCTTCGGCAAGAGACGGTGGCATTAAAACCCTCGGACCCGATAATGATCAGGCCCTTCACATGCAGATTCTGGGCTTGGGCTTCCAAGTCCGCTTTGACTTGTTCGGGGTTCGGCAGGGTTTGAAAGTTATAAAAAGTCGTAACATAATAGTTCAAACTATTATTTTCTGGTATGCTCATGGAGACCTCAATGATCCGTCCTTGGCTCCAAACCAAGGGGAGTTGAAAGTTTGCGCAAGGTATAATCCAGAAAACTCCCGGTCGTCAAGGTCTCTGAAAGCCAATTCCCTTGTGCCAGTGATTCCGATCCTTTATAACCGGATTTTGCCCTAACTGTTGAAGGAACTTATGTTAGCTACACCGCTTGTTCAAAAAGAAATTCAAAGACGCCGCACCTTTGCCATTATTTCCCATCCAGATGCCGGAAAAACCACTTTGACCGAAAAGCTTCTGTATCACGGGGGCGTGATTCATGAAACCGGAGAGGTGAAAGGCAAACAAGGCACCAAAGCGGTGACCTCGGACTGGATGGAGTTGGAGCGGCAAAAAGGGATCTCCATCACTTCCTCTGTGATGACGTTTGAGTACAACCAGTTGCGGGTGAACCTTCTCGATACCCCCGGCCACAAAGACTTCTCCGAAGACACGTACCGGGTTTTGATGGCGGTGGATTCCGCCTGCATGCTCATTGACGTCGCCAAGGGGGTCGAGGAGCGAACGAAAAGACTCTACGAAGTCTGCCGTCTTCGCCACATTCCTATTTTCACTTTCGTCAATAAACTGGATCGCGAGGGGAAAGACCCGCTGACATTGATCGATGAGGTCGAAAAAACCCTTAACATGCAATGCTACCCTGTGACCTGGCCCCTGGGCATCGGCCAGAGATTCCGGGGCATTTACAACCGCCTGACCAAGGAGCTGTGGATTTATGACCAGCGCAGGGAAGAGGTGGAGGATTACAAGGTGGTGCCTTTTATCAAGGGCCAAGACGATGCCTTGATGTATGAATATCTGGACAAAGAGTCCGCCGACCAGGTCTTGGAGGAGCTGGATCTGATTGAAAGTGCGCTGCCGCCCTTTGATGTGCAGGCCTTTTTATCCGGTGAAATTTCCCCTGTGACTTTTGGCTCGGCTAAACAAAATTTCGGTGTCGATACGTTTCTGAACTTCTTCTCGCAGTTTGCGCCAGGCCCTCAGCCGCGCAAGACCAAGGATGAAAAAGTCATTGACCCTCTGGACGCGAACTTCACGGGTTTTGTTTTTAAAATCCAGGCCAATATGGACCGCCGCCACCGCGACCGCATCGCCTTTATCCGCATTTGCTCCGGAAAGTTCGACCGGGGCATGAAGGTGCAACACTCCCGCCTGGAACGAGAGCTGCGCCTGTCCTACGCCAGCCAATTCATCGCCGCCGACAAGGCGACCATTGAAGATGCTTATGCGGGGGACATTGTCGGGGTGGGGGACACGGGGAACTTTGCCATCGGGGATTGCGTTTCCGCCTCAGGCAAGGTGCAGTTTGAGGACATTCCCAAATTCGCTCCGGAGCTGTTTGCAAAACTCACTGTGCGCGACGCCTTAAAAAGGCAAAAGATGCAAGAAGCTTTGAGACATCTTTCTGAAGAAGGGGCGATCCAGCTTTTTTATGATCCCGCCTTTGGTCCCCAGGATCCCCTTGTGGGCGCTGTGGGGGAGTTGCAATTTGAGGTCTTGTTGCACCGCTTGAATGACGAATACAACCTGGAAGTCAAACTCAACCGCTTGCCTTTTTCCGTGGCGCGCTGGCCGCGGCTGGAGGGGAAGCCCGTGGATCAGCTCAATGGCGGATTTACCATCTACCGCGATATGATCGACCAGCCGGTGATTTTACTGAATCAGGAGTGGGACTTAAACTGGGCTCAGAGGGAAAATCCCAACGTCGAGTTTGCCACCTCCATAGCAAGAGCACGCTAGCATGAATCCCCTTCAGATTGAGAATTTAAGAAAAAACTACGGTTCCGTGGACGCGGTGAAAGGCGTGAGCTTTGAGGTGCGGCCTGCGGAGATTTTTGGTCTTTTAGGTCCTAATGGGGCCGGTAAAACCACCATTATTTCCATTGTAACGACGCTGGAAAAGCCCACAAGCGGCAGCGTGAAGGTCTTCGGTCAAGAGGTCACGCTTCATCCGAACTTTATCAAAAAGCAATTGGGTCTGGTGCATCAGGAAGTGATCAATTCCGGATACTTTGATGTGGAAGAAATTCTGCAGTTCCAGTCCGGTTACTACGGCCTTCGTAAAAACCGGGAACGTATTGATTTTCTCCTGCACAAGTTGAACCTTTATGAGCACCGTCATAAAAAGGTCAAACAACTCTCCGGGGGCATGAAGCGGCGGTTGATGATCGCCAAGGCCCTGGTCCATAATCCCAAGCTGCTTCTCTTGGATGAACCTACGGCGGGGGTGGATATCCGCCTCCGGGAAAATCTATGGGACTTTGTGCGCGAATTGAAAAAAGAGGGGATGAGCATTCTCTTGACGACACATTACCTTGAAGAGGCGGAGATGCTTTGTGACCGCGTGGGTATTATCAATCACGGGGTGATTGAGGCCATGGGCGACACCCAGTCCATCATCCGTAGATTCACCCAAAGAGAGATGATTCTGACCTTGAATTGTGATCTTGGGGTTCCTGCGGATCTCCTGCTGGAGAAAAACGGACGCACCTACCGGATCCTGATCCCGCCGGGGAAAACCATCGGGACCCTGTTGGCGGATTTGAAGGTGGAATCGGCAATGATAATGGATTTGCAGATCAAGGAAGGGAAGTTGGAAGAGGCCTTCCTGCGGGTTCTAAAAAACAATTCCGGAGGGGGCCAGTAAAATGATCAGCGCAGGTTTTGTTACACTCTTTGAAAGAGAAATTAAGCGGTTTATGAAGGTCGTTGTCCAGACCGTGGTCACCCCCTTTGTCAGCTCATTCCTGTATCTTCTGGTCTTCGGGGTCACCCTGGGCGGGGAGGTCGAGGTTCATGGCGGGGTGCCTTATCTGGCGTTTTTAATCCCGGGCCTGATGATGATGAGCTTGATGAACAATGCCTTTCAAAACAGTTCCTCCTCCATTGTTTCGTCCAAATTTTCCGGAGATCTGGAAGACATCCGGGTGGCTCCGATTTCCAATCAGCAGATTGTCTGGGCCATGAGTCTGGGTGGGGTCGTGCGGGGGGCTTTGGTGGCCATGATCACCTATGGGGTGGGGGCGGTGTTTTATTACTTCCAACAGGGGCATGTTTTGCTGATTCAGCACCCCTTGATCTTGCTTTATTTTATTGTGATCGGTGGTTTGATTTTTGGCATGCTGGGAATTGGGGTTGCTTTCTGGGCCAACAGTTTTGACCAGTTGAGCGCTTTTAGTGCTTTTGTTCTTCTGCCCTTGACCTACCTTGGAGGGGTTTTTGTCTCGATTCAGAATCTGCACCCCTTCTGGCAGTGGGTCTCAAAGCTGAATCCCCTGCTTTATCTGATTAATGGCCTTCGTTACGGGGTTTTAGGCGTGAGTGACGTGGATTTGCTGCACTCCGTGGTTCTCAGTCTGGCGGGGTTTGTGGTATTCTATGGCATCTCCTTATGGAGTCTGCGCAAAGGATCTTTCCAAAGATGGTAGCCAAAGACGGCGATGGCCGCGGGCATTAACTCGAAATTTCCGAATTGTTAGAGGGACATCATGTTCGAAAATTTATCTGATAAAATCATGGCGAGCCTGAAAAAGGTCCGAGGTCAGAATAAGATCACGGAAGCCAATATTGAAGAAGTGATTAAAGAAATCCGCCTGAGCCTTTTGGAAGCGGACGTCAACTTTAAGGTGGTCAAATCTTTTATTGATAAGGTCAAGGCCAAGGCTCTGGGCCAGGACGTTCTGAGCAATGTCAACCCGGGCCAGCAATTTGTTAAAATTGTGCACGATGAACTGGTCACGGTTCTGGGGGGCGGCGCTGTTGAAATCAACGTTCGTGAAAACCCCAGTGTGCTTTTTCTGGTGGGTCTGCAGGGGGCCGGTAAAACCACCACGGCGGCCAAGCTGAGTCTCTATATCCGGCAAAAGCTGGGGAAGAAGCCCGGTCTTGTGCCTGCGGATATCTATCGCCCGGCAGCCATTGATCAATTGCAGACTTTAGCCAAGGCGAACAACATTCCTTGTTTCCCGACCCAGGCGGGGCAAAAGCCCGAAGAAATTCTGGAGCAAGCCAAGCGCTGGGCCCGGGACAATATGGTTGAGGTGGTGATCGTCGATACGGCGGGCCGCCTGCAAATTGACGATCAATTGATGACAGAGTTGCAAAACCTCAAACAAATCTGGACGCCGCAGGAAGTTCTCTTAGTGGCCGATGCCATGCTGGGGCAGCAGTCCGTGAATGTCGCGGAAGGCTTCCATCAGCGCCTGGGACTGACAGGCCTGGTGCTGACGAAGGTGGATGGGGACGCCCGGGGCGGAGCGGCCTTGAGCATCCGGGAAGTGACCGGCATTCCCATTAAATTTCTGGGGGTGGGCGAAAAGGTCGCCGCCTTGGAAGTTTTCCACCCCGATCGTCTGGCGTCCCGCATTTTGGACATGGGGGATGTGCTCTCTTTGGTCGAAAAAGCCCAGGAAGTGATTGATGAGAAATCAGCGCGTGCAAGTGCGAAGAAGATGGCTAAGAATGAATTTGATCTGGAGGATTTCTTAAGCCAGATTCAGCAACTTAAAAAACTGGGGGGGCTGGAAGGGCTTTTGAAGTTTTTACCGGGAATGGGGGAGTTAACCAAGCAATTAAAGACCATGGCGCCGCCGGATCAGGAAATGAAGAAGATTGAAGCCATTATTCGTTCGATGACCCCCCAGGAACGTAAAAACCATAAGATTCTAAATGCTTCGCGTCGGCAGCGCATTGCCAACGGCAGTGGCACCCAGGTGCAGGATGTGAACAAGTTGGTGAAACAGTTTGAGGACGCGAAAAAGATGATGAGCGGGATGATGAAAATGGGGCTTGGTCGAGGGGGCGGAGGCCTGAAGTTTCCATTTTAATCTTGATCTCTTTTTACAAAAAAGGTAGACCAGGCATCTTGTTATTGTTTTTTTTGTTGAAGTTTGCTAAATATTTAGCTGTTTAAAAAAAGTGAATGAAGAGGATTACATGGCTGTTGTTATTCGTTTGGCTCGTACCGGTGCAAAACACTCTCCAAAATACCGTATCACTGTGGCTGATTCCCGTCGTTATGTGACTGGAAAACATTTGGAAGTACTTGGTACTTACATTCCTACTCCAAAAGGGGCTGACCAAAAGGTTAAGATCGATTTGGAAAAATACAACGAGTGGATCAAAAAAGGCGCCCAGCCTTCAGAGCGTGTAAAACACGTCGTTAAACTCGCCCAAGCTGCGAAATAATTTTTATAAAAAGACCAAATCTCATAATGGGATTTGTTGGAACCTTACTGCGGACACATGATGTGGAGGAACTCATGGAAAATCTAAAAGACCTCGTTGAATTCATGGCAAAATCTTTGGTGGATAAGCCTGAGAGAGTGGAAGTTGACGAGATCCCTGGACAACAAACAACTTTGTTGGCTTTGAAAGTGGATAAAGAAGATTTGGGTAAAGTCATCGGCAAACAAGGTAAAACAGCGGCCGCAATGAGAACAATCATTCGTGCAGCAGGAACCAAGCTGAATAAACGTTACCACCTTGACATCGTTGAGTAGCACGTAATTTCTGTCATTCTGTAGAACAAGGGAAAATAAAAAGGGGCCTAAAGCCCCTTTTTTGTTTTAAAAAGATTTCGAAAATACTTTTCAAGTATTGCGAGCACACACAAGCTGTGTCACAGCTAGGTTCTATCACTCGGGCAAACATTTAAGCTTGGCCCTAAAAGACTTAAATTGAAGGATTCCCTATGGAAATGAAGTTGGTCGGAAAAGTGAAAGAGGCCCACGGTCTTCGCGGTGAACTCTATATTCTCGTTTTTTCTGGTGACATCTCTTGGTTCAAAAAATTGCAGAAATTTGAGCTGCGCTCAGCGAAAACCGGGGAGTCTGTCGTGCATACGGTGGAGAAAATAAAACCTTTTAAGCAGGGCTTTATTTTAAAAGCTCCTCTGGTTAACGACCGGACGGCGGCGGAGGCTTTAAAAACTTTCGAATTCTACATTCCTGCGGAGATTCTTGTCTCTAAGCCGGGAGAGACGATTTATCTCAGTGAAATTCTGAACTTTAAGGTCAAAACGCCGGGGCAGGACACCATTGGCTCGATTGTCGGGTTTTCCAGCAACGGGCCCCAGGATTTATTGGTTGTTGAAACCCCCCAAGGGGAAGTCGAGATTCCCTTTGTCGAAGCCTTTATTAAAAAAATTGATTTTAAGCACAGCACTCTGGTGATGGATCTGCCGGAGGGTATTTTGGATCTTGAGAACCTGTGATGAACTTTCAGTTCCAGGTGATCAGTGTTTTTCCTGAGATGATCCACGCGGCCATGTCCGCAGGGGTCTTTTTTCAAGCCCAGAAAAACGGTTTGTTGAGCCTGAGCTGTGTGAATCCCCGGGATTTTACAACGGATGTCCATCGAACGGTGGATGACCGACCCTTTGGCGGAGGGGATGGCATGATTATGCTGCCGGAGCCTCTTGAAAAATCCATCGACAAAGCCAAGGCCCGGCAGCCGGAGGCCAAAGTTCTTTATTTATCCCCTCAAGGGCCCCTCTTGACCCACCAAAAGGCTCAGGCGCTCTCTCAAGAAAAGGGCCTGATCCTCCTTTGCGGGCGTTATGGGGGGATTGATCAAAGAGTGATCAACCACTTCGTGGATGAAGAAATTTCAATCGGGGACTACGTGATCTCGGGCGGGGAGTTGGCGGCCTGTGTGGTGATGGATGCGGTCTCCCGTTTTATTCCAGGAGTTTTGGGGCACCGGGAATCTGTTGACAAGGACAGCTTTGCTGAAGGGCTCTTGGAGCATCCTAATTTTACCCGTCCCCGGGAGTATCGGGGAGAGAAGGTGCCGGAGATTCTTTTGGGGGGGCACCATAAAAACATTCAGGAATGGAAACATCTTGTCGCATATTTGGTCACTCTGCAGAAGCGCCCGGACTTGATTGATAAGAAAAAAACGCAGAAAACCCTGCACAGAGCTTATAAAATGTGGCAAGGCCTGGACCCCGCAGAGCGGGAAGTTCTGGGTTTGCAACACCTGCAAGAAGAGGATTTTCATGAGTGAAACCCCCTTGGTCCCCCGCCTGGCGGTGGGCCTGGTTCATTACCCGATTCTGGATAAAGAAAAAAAGGTTGTGGCCACGAATATCACCAATTTTGATATCCATGACATTGCCAGGGCCTCTCGCATGTATGGGGTTGAAAAGTACTATATTATTCATCCCATGCGCGAGCAGCTGATGTTTGTCGAGCGGGTCCTGGACCATTGGCGCACCGGCCAGGGGGCCAAATTCAACCCCTCCCGGAAAACGGCTCTGGCCCGGGTGCAGACGGCGGAGAGCTTTGAGGCCGCCCTGGCCGACTGGGGGGTGCCCGAGGCCATGACCGTGGCCACCCATGCCCGCCCCATTGAAGGGGTGGAAACCTTGAGTTTTCGCGATTTAAGAACGCAAATGCACGAGAAAAAAAGGCCCTGCTTTCTGCTATTTGGCACGGGATATGGGATGACGGAGGAGTTTATGAAGTCCCTCACCTACATCTTAGAGCCTATTAAAGGGGCACCGCCGGACGATTTTCGCCATCTTTCTGTGCGGTCTGCGGTAAGTATCTGTCTTGACCGCCTTATGGGGTCGTGGTAACACCTTCCTTTACTTTTATATATCCGTGGGGAAAAAAATGGCTAAAGCTGCAAAAAAGACGACTGTAAAAACAGTAAAAAAAGACGTTAAAGAAACAAACCTGGTTCGCCGTGTAACACAAAAAGCTGCAAACAAGAACATCAATACGTTCAAGTCCGGCGACACTGTGAACGTTTATGTAAAAGTAAAAGAGGGCGAAAAAGAACGCATTCAGCTCTACAAAGGCATTGTGACTAAGATTCAAGGAAATGGCGTTGCGAAGTCTTTCACTGTTCGTAAGATTTCTGCAGGTGTGGGTGTGGAGAGAACCTTCCCTTTCGTCAGTCCGGCTGTGGATCGTGTAGAGTTGGTCGCTCATGGTAAAGTCCGCCGTTCAAAACTTTACTTCTTACGTGACCTGAACGGGAAAGCGGCGAAGATCTCTTCTGAGCTTGCTTCCGTTGTTAAAGAGCAGGCGACTGCTGAGTAATTTTAAATGAAAATCTCAGCCAATCATTTAGAACCGATTGATTGGCGAAGTTTCTCTCCCGAGAATTCGTCCCAGGATGCCCATTATAAAATTATTGGCGTCGATGAAGTCGGGAGAGGTTGTCTTGCGGGCCCTGTCTATGCGGCCGCAGTTTCCTTTAATTCCGATATCTTGTCCAATCTTGTAACGGATTCGAAGCTTTTGTCCGAAAAGCGTCGTGAAGAACTTGCCAAAGAAATTCAGCACCATCATCAAGTAGGAATTGGATTTGCTACCGTCGAAGAGATTGATGAAATCAATATTCTTCAGGCGTCCCTCTTAGCGATGAGGCGAGCGGTGGAAAGTCTGGGAGCGATTTCGGGGCACGTGCTCATTGATGGGAACAAAAAAATTCCCGGAATGAGCACGAAGTTTCAGCAAACCCCCATTGTGAAAGGGGATCTGCGGGTGTCCCTGATCTCCGCTGCTTCTATTGTCGCGAAAGTGACTCGCGATCAATTGATGAAGGAATTGGCTTTATCCTACCCCCAATATGGATTCGAAGCGCACAAAGGTTATTCCACGGCGGCCCATAAAGCGAGCATCAGCGCTCACGGGCCCTGCCTTGTCCACAGAAAAACCTTCGCCGGCGTTAAAGAGCACCTCTCTTTGTAAAGCCCATGCCCAGGGTCTCTGGGCGGAGGCTCAGGTGGTGAGTCTCCTGAAGAAAAAATCCTTCCGCATTCTGAAATGCCGGTGGCGCACGCCCTTCGCGGAGATTGATATCTTGGCGGAATGCCCTGCGGGGGAGATCTGGATTTTTGAAGTCAAAAGTCTCAGACACTTTGATTTTTTGGAGGTGCGTCTGGGGCGAAAACAGAAAGAGCGCCTTCAACGCGCCCATCTTTTTATTCAGAGTAAAACTCCCAAGCCCGTCAGGTTGGCTCTGGTTTTTGTCGATGCTCAGGCGAAGATTTTGATTTTTGAAGATTTTTAAAATCCGAACTGATCCAGGGTTTCCGGGGGGAGAGCGGGTTTGGGTTCCCCTCCGAAGCTGTATTCGAAGTTCACAAAGGTCTTCGTATCCCCGCCGGTGGGCAGGAACTGGGTGAGATTGATCACCCAACACTCTCCCGGAGGCTTGATTTGCGCCACGTAGGCCCAGGATTTGATGTTCTTTTGCCGGTTGGCCCAATTGGCGTCGTAGACAAATTTCCCCATCAGATTCAAATATCCAGATGTAAAGCCCGCCCCAAAAGTGTAGTCCTCCACCCTGGTGCGGTTGATATCTTGCTCATGGCGCTTGAAGGTCTTTGTTAATTGCACCTGAAAAAACTGGCCGAAGTCGTTGTTCAGCCGCACCCGCGAGGAAATATTGGTCACTTTCAGGTCCGGCATATAGGTTAAGACCGTGTAGGTCTGAAACTGACTCAGGCGCACATCCAGGATCGCGGTGACGTCTGACCAAGGGTCGCGGGTGCGATTGCGCAGACCCGCCTGGTACGTGTCATAAGATTGAAAGATTTTAAAACTTGCGATTTGCAAATATTGGGGCAGATCCCCGACCCACTTTTTCTGAATCAGTTTGTTGTTCAGAACAAAGGTCACCAGACCGCGGTCATAAACACGGTCCGTGTAGTCAAATTGGATTCCGTAAGGGCTTCCCGTATCTGTGTCCGATAGATTGTCAGACATATAAAAGGTCCCGTCCGTTTCATTGGCGTGTCCAAAGAAATCATGTCGCGGGTGGTAGAGCCAGGGAATGGTGGTGGCGATGATCTCGGGTTGAAAGTCATGCTTGTATTTATTCGCGCGGGGATTGCTGTCCTCCGCCCCGTAGACCTGGCTGAGAGTGGTCTTTGCGCTCAAAGAGGCGCGGGCGTAGCGGCGGACGTTATAAGGGTCCTCGCCCGCATTAAACTGATAATGGGTTTCCCGGTAGGACAGGGAGGGGAGAAGATCCATATACCCCCCCAAAGTAAAAGAGCGATACAGGGTTCCGGTGGCGTCCAGGCGTTGGCCCGTGCGCAGAAGGTCCGTGGCAGGGTCGAAGTTTCCATCCAGAAGCAAGCGGCAGGCCGGGTCTTTGTCGTAGATGGGATTCCCGGTGCAGGTGTTTTTCATATAGCGATAGGACCTGTCGGCCGAATACTCAAGATTGTCAAAGGAGGGGCCGGAGCGGGTGAAATTCACGTAATCAAGGTTGTAGGAGTACAGCAAAGAACTGTTCCCGAGCTTGCGGGAGGTTTGAGTGTAGCGGATCTCCGGCAGGCGATGAACGGCGTTGTTATTTGAAGCCAGGGCATTGGATTGAAGAAGGTTCACGTAATAAGACGTGTCCAAGCTGAGATGCCGGTCAAAGTCGTTTTTTGTCAGGGACACGCGATTGTCCATCGCCGCATCCCCGTGATTGAGAGTCTCTTCCGGAAAGTCCTTGGGATATTGCAAATCACTGGCGGCATTGATCTGGGCCCTTTGAATGAAGTCCCCGGGCATTTCGTAATAATGATCGTAACGCACAAACCAGCGGCTGAGATCCTGGCCTTTTCTTCCGGGCGTTTCAAACTGCGTAACCCGGGGCTCATTCTTAAAAACCCGGTCCACGATAAAGCCCGAGTTGAAATTGCCATAGGAGTGCTCTCCGAAAACATAGCGGTACTCCGCCAACCCCTTCAAACCCCGCTTTTCGTAATTGGTGAAGGTGAAGGTGGCATCGGTATTGCGCGAGAGGGCCCAGAAAAAACTCTCCGAAAGGGCCCAGCCCCCGGCGCTGGAGTTTTCAATACGGGGAGGGAGAAGTCCCGTCTGGCGGTCGCTCTTTAAGGGCACGATCAGATAGGGAAGCCATATGACCGGCACCGAGTAGATTTTTAAAAACGGATTTTTAATGTAGGCATAGCCCCCCAGCTCCGCCCGGATATGGCTGCCGGAAAACCCCCAGGTGGCGGGGCAATTGGTGCAGGCGGTGTATTCGGCATCGGAGATATAATATTCATCTTCCCCCGCTTTTTGTAAAATGGCGCCTGAGAAGACCACCGGACCGGATTGAACGTATCCGTTATAGATGATGCCGGTGTTATTCTCATAATCAAGACTGGCCGCACTTCCCGCAATCATGGCTTTGGGGGTGGCAATTTCGACGTTCCCCGTCAGTTCCGCCTGACGAGTCAGGAAGTTCACCTTGGCTTTGTCCGCTTTGATATGCTGGTTTTTGAAAACGATTTGAACATTGCCTTCCAGCTCCATCGTTTGGTTTTCGGAGTCGCGAATGCTGGAATCGGCATTGAGCAAAATATCCTGCAGGCGGGCGGAGGCCTGGGCGCGGGCCCTCAAGGGAATCAGCGCGAAGAACCCTGAAAAGAGAAAGAGTAGAAGTGCAATTAGAACTCGTTGTTTAATCACTGTTGTTCGCCATGGTCCTGCTGTCTTATTCAAGCCCAAATTCTAGGGAATCCCTGGCGGATTGTCGAGGTTATTTCTGGTCCATCGCCCGCTACAGAAAAGACCGGGCGCGACCGAAAGGGAAAGGACGTCAAAGGGGTGTTTCATGGAAGCGAAATTTTATCACGCAGGAGAGGTGACGGTGGTGGCTCTCCGAGGCCGGCTTTGTATTGAAAAAGCGCCCGCTTTCAGAACTGCCTGCCTGCAAAGTCTCAGAGGGAAAAAAGTGGTTTTTTGCATGAAAGATCTCAGTTTCGTCGGGTCCACCGGCATCCAGGCCTTCTTTCAGACCATTCGTGAGTTCAATCACTCCCAGCACTTTTCAGCGAAGATCTCGGGTTTAAACCCGGATTTTTCCAGATTGGTATTTTTTGGCGGCACGTCGGATCTGGAAATTTGTGAGAACGTGGCCGGAGCCCTGAAGAGCTTTCAGGTGCCCACCCTGACCATCACTTAAGCATTTTGCTGAGCCCGCATCTCATTCACTTTTTGACTCAGCTCAACATTCAACCTCTCTAAAGATTGCAGGGCGGCTTTGATCTTCTCCGCCTCTTCCACTTTTGCATTCCACATATAGCGAAGACTGTCGAGCTGTTCGCACAGATCCTGTTTTTCTTTTTGCAGGGTTTTGACTTGATCCTCGCGGGTCAAAGCAAGTTCTTGCAGGTCGCCGTGCTCAATTTCGTAGCGTTTGTTGGCGCGGGAAAGTTCTGACACTTTGTCTTGCAGACGAACCACATCCTGTTCCAAACGGGCTTTGATTTCTTCTTTGGATCGCAGGATTTCGACGACTTGATTTTCCAACGCGTCCTGCTTCTCCAAGGCCTTATTGAGCTTCACCGCCTTGATTTCCAAATCCTGGTTGAGCTCCAAAAGACGACGGATTTCCCCGGCCTGGGCTTCGTTTTGTTGCTCATAAAATTGCACCAATTCCTGGGACTTTTTCTCAGTGATCTCGATCTGCTGGCGGGACACTTTGGTCACCTCGGCGATTTGAAAGCGCAGATCACTGAGCTGGGCCTCGGCCCGGGTGTGGTCCTTGGCCAGTTGCTCGTGTTTTTCCTCCAGCGCGCGGGAATAGTCCTTCAGAGCCTGGATGTAGGGTTTGACCTGGGTTTTGATGCGCTCATGGTATTTGCGGTAGCGCTCCACATCCACTTCCAGTTTCCGGGTTTTGAGTTCAAGGGCGGTGGCCTTTTCTTTTTGCACTTCTTTTTCTTTTTCCGCCTGAAGGAGTTTGTTTTTCCAGAGCTGGTCCTTTTCCTTGTAAATCAAAATCTGATCGGCCACGGCCGTTTGCGAGAGGCGGGCTCTTTGCGCTTCCTCGCCCAGCTTTTGGTTCTCATTCTCAAAAAGAGCCAGGCGTCGCAGGGCGACCTTGAGACGCGTCATCAGGTCTTCATTTTGCGAGATCAGATTCTCGACAGTGGAGGACTTTAAAATCTCTTTGGGCAATTGGGAGGCGTTAAAGGGGGTCGGCAGTTCATCTGGCAAGGGGATGTTTTCGACGGCTCGGGAAAGGGGGGCGGGCTTGGCCTCCGCGGACTCTTCCTGAAAATTTAAATTGTGTAACTTAATATTTTGGAAAGACTCAATATCCATGAACTCCTCCATGAGATCCAAGGCGCGGTCCTTATTTCAGTTTCGCAAATTCCCGGGGAAAGTGTCAAAACCTTAGGCTGGTTCAGTTTGGGAACTGGACCTTAGGAGGTGGGTTTAGGTCCTGGAAAATGTGCCGAAAAGAGGGTATGGCTGTGGTTCTTCATCAGGACAAAAACAAGGAAGAAGAAAAGTTATTTGAGATCGGCATTGAACGCACCGACCTCGGAAAGCCGGACTCTTTGCGGTACCGGGTTCTGACGATGGTTCTGGATGAACGTTATGACAGCGCGATCCAGGAGTTGCGGGAGTTCATTGACACCCCCTCGGATTATCCGGATTTTAAATCCCGTATTGGTCGTTTTGTGAACCACAGCGTTGATCTGATTTATGCGATTAAAGCCAAGCGCAGTTTCCCCGGGATCGCCTCCTTGACCCGGGCAAAGCAACAAGAGCTGCGTGAGAAGTTTAAAGAACACCTCAAAGAGTTGCAGTATTCCATTAAAAAAATTGAGAAAAATGAGACCGATCTGCGCGTGAGCGACGCTCGCTCCACCATCTACGTGGTCCGGGCTCTGTGGTACTCCGTGGTCCTGCTTGCAGCCATGGGACTCTTTTTAGAAGTGACCCATGGTCTTGCCAACACCAGTGTAGTGGTGATCGATGACTTGGCGGGAAGGGCCACTTCCTGGCTCCTGGGGTTGTTTAATCTTTAGGAGTTTCCCTTTATTTTTTAATAGTCCGGTACGTGTTTTCAAGAATCGGGAGGAATTGTCCCCCAGGAAGGCTCTTGCCGTTCATGAAAATGGCGGGGGTGCCTTCGATCTTGGCTTTTTCCCCTTCCAAAGCCATGGCTTTGATCGCGGCGTGGGTGTCCTCACTCTGCATGCAGGACTTTAATTGGTCGCAATCAAGACCCGTTTGCTTGCAAATCTCCGCCACCACCTCAGGCATCGGTTTGCTGTAAAGTTCTTCCTGGTGGTCAAAAATATAATGGTGGGTGTCCCAGCCTTTTTTCCCGACTTTCTCCGCGCAATAGGCCGCGTAACTGAGCTCGCAGCGTTTGCCGTCGCCCTGATGGGTGACAGCGGCGTTGCAGGCCCCATCCAGGGGGAAATTTTTAAACACCAATTTGACATCGGGGTGGGATTTTGCAAACGCGTGCAGAGCCGGATACGCAGCCTTGCAATGGCCGCAGAGAAAGTCCGCAAACTCCACAAGGGTGACTTGGGCTTCGCCTTGTCCAACTTGAAATTGCAAGCCCTGTTGCGGGTCCAAGTTCTGTGCCGGGGAATTTTGCCAAGCAGCAAGACTGCTTTCTGTTTCCTGCCGGATTCTTTCATAGCCGTAGCTGTCCAGAACCATGCCATTAACGATCATGGCTAAAATCGGAGCGCTCACAGCGGTTCCAAGAACCCACTTTTCCGTGGTCACCATGTCCCTGAGGTCGTCCCCGAGGCGGGACAGATCCGGGCGAAAGGCGATCCACAACAGAATCCAGGTGACCAGGGCCAGAGTGTAGGCGGCCACGCAGAAAGGGCAGGCGCTTTTAAGAATAAAAAAGGAGATTCCCCCCATGATGAGGGACACGGCCAGGATGAAGCTGGAGATGTAAAACGTGAAGCGCTCCGTGCGCTCGGAGTTTTCCGTGAGTTCATAGCGGGTCAGAAGCAGAAAAATAAGAAGCAGACCGCTGGTGAAAGCCCCCAGGAGAGCGATCGGGGTGCCGAAGAGTTCGGAATAACGACTGGACGCCGCTGTGTCGCAATTGAGTTTCTCGCTCACATTACAAATACTGGAAGAGGCGCCGAGGCCCAGTTTGAGATTGATGTGGTGTTTATAAAGGAAGAGATAAACGCCGATCGCCGCCAGAGTGAAAACCAAGGCAAGAAGAGAGAGGGTCTTTTTTTGTGCTGTGTTTTTCATGAATTCGATTACACCCCAGAATCCCTCTTGAAATCAATGGCTTTTATGTAAAAATAAACTCTCGCGTTGGAGAGAATTTGAAGGAGACGTCAAGGGAATTAAAGAATTGGATTCGGATCCGCAAGGAACTCTACCGCCAGATGGAGGCCCAAGTCCGGGTTCGTCTGGGCGGGGAGGATCCGGAACTGGCCCGCTATCGGCGGGACTACGAAAGAGAGTTCGAGAAGACATGGCGCCCCTCGTCTCGGGATGAGCTCTTCCGGCGTTTGCAAAAAGCCCGGCTGGTGCTGATGGGGGATTTTCACGCGCTTCAACAATCCCAAAAAAGCCACTTGCGGGTTCTGAAGAATTTTTTAACCGGACGGCCGGTCGTGCTCTGTTTGGAGTGCTTCGAAGCGGCCGATCAAGATTTGCTCAATGCCTTTATGGCGGGAAAACTGTCGGAGCGGGAGTTTTTAAAATCCATTGAGTGGGCCGCCAAATGGGGGTTTCCCTGGGATCATTTGCGCCCCTTGATCCGCTGGGCGCAGGAAAAGAAAGTTCCTGTTTACGGGATCAATCGTATTTTTAAAAAAAGAAGCGTCGCCAGCCTGAAATCCCGGGATTTCTTTGCCGCCCAGAAATTGCATCAGATTCTGCTTCAACATCCCGAGGCCGTTGTTTTTGCGATTTACGGGGACCTGCATTTGGCCCAGGACCACATTCCCGGGGACGTGCTCAAGCTGGCCGGGCCGGCGTTCCGCAAGAATCTTTTTCGTATTTTCCAAAACTCCGAAAAAATATATTTCCAGATTTTGCGCCGGGAACTGGAAAGCAGCGTGGATGTGGTGGAGCTTTCGGCGACCTCGTTTTGTCTTCTCAGCGTGCCTCCCTGGGTTAAATGGCAGAATTATTTAATGTACCTGGAGCGCACCTATGACCTGGGGTTGGATGATGACGAGGAGAGCATTGATTACACCGACCATATCAGCGGCTATGTTAAAATTATTTCCGAGGAGTTAGGAAGCCCCCTGTCCTGTGATGACCTGTCAGTCTACACGGCCCAGGACACCGCCTTTTGGGTGCAGGTGGAGGCTCACTTCAGCCCCAAAGAACTCAAGTGGATTGAAACGCTGATTGAGGAGGGGAGTTCTTTTTATGTTCCCAGCCTGGGGATCGGCTACCTGGCGCGGCCCACGGTGAACCATGCCGCGACTTTGGCGGCTAAATATGTCCATGCCAAATGGAGCCGCACGACCCAGAATCACTTTGACATGCCCCGGGATTTTCTGCGCCAGATTTGGATTGAGGGGATGGCCTATTTTGGCTCCAAAATCATCAACCATAAAAGAAAAACAGATACAGTGGTGGATTTGCGAACCGCTCTGGCGTCCAAAGGGGCTTCGGGCACGGACAAAGAGCCCCTGATGCTGGCCCTTTCCCAGAAAATGCATGAGCTCATGGTTTTGACCAACCGCCCGCAGGCCCGGCCGATTCTGCAACCGAAAAGAAAACGAAGTTACCTCTTGGCCAGCGTGCTTTTGGGAGGAATGATGGGAGAGCGGCTTTATGCCGCTTACCGCAACGGCTTGATCGCCAAAACGACCTTGATGAATTTTGCCCACAAACCCTTAGGGACGGAGAATTTTAATGTCCTTTATTACGAAATGATGGAAGTGATTGAGTCCCTCCCGGCCCCGTTTCGCAGCAAAAAGGAGAAGATGTGAGTGTTTGGTATTTTAATAAAAATTTAAAGCCCCAGGGGCCTTTGGATTTTGAAGAACTGAAGCGGAAAATCCTGCGCGGGGAGATCGGCCCTCAGGATCTGATTCTGAAGGACGGGGAGGAGGTCTGGCGGCCAGCGGCGGAGTGGCGCGAGTTGCGGGCGGATCTCTTTCCGGCCTTTCAAAAAAAGGACCTGAACCCCACGGACCCGGAGGTGAAAGAGTGGATCTTGTTGAGCTTCACGGCGGAAACCCCTCAAGGCCGGCAACAGGGGCCTTACTCCGTGCAGGATCTCTGCCGGCTTTTGCAGGAACAGACCATCAGCGCTGAAGATTACGTCTGGCGAAGTGGTCTGACCGGGTGGGTGCAGATCAAGGACCGGCCCGAGTTTTCCGCGGGGAAGCCCGGAATTACATTGGATTTATAGAGGATTTTTGGTAGTTTTTCGAAATGATTCAAACTGCCAAATCCCAGATCGCCCATCTTTTAAAAGACCTCACCCACCTCCCTTTGGAGGATTTGCAAAAAAGCCTGGAGCGGCCCAAACAATTTGGCCATGGTCATTTGGCCTTTCCCGTGTTTGCCCTGGCCAAGAGCCTGCGGATGGCTCCTCCGCAAATCGCCGCAGACTTGGCGCAGAAAATCCAGGGACGCATTCAAGACGGGGGCGTCTTGGTTCTGGAGAAGGTGGAGGCCGTCGGAGGCTTTCTCAACTTCACTTTCAAGGACTCTTATTTACAAAATATTCTCTTTGAGAGTCTGCAGAAGGAACAGGTGGGCTTTTCCCAGTACGGCCGTCATAAAACCGTGATTATTGACTATGCCTCCCCCAATGTCGCCAAACCCATGCATGTGGGCCATTTGCGCGCGGCGATGCTCGGGCAAGCCATCCGCAATCTCGCAGTTTCACAAAGCTTTCATGTCATTGGCGTGAACCATCTGGGGGATTGGGGGAGCCAATTTGGCAAACTGGCCTGGGCTTACCAGGAGTGGGGCCAAGAGTATGACTTTAAGAACCCCATTGATGATCTTTTGAAATTGTATGTGCGTTTCCATGACGAGGTGGAGAAAACCCCGGAGCTGGAAAAACTCGGATCGGCGACCTTTAAGAAATTGGAGGATGGGGATCCGGAGATCAAAAAAATCTGGCAGATGATCGTGGATTATTCCATGAAAGATTACGATCGTTTGTTGATCGGCTTTTTAAATGTCAAACACGACAAAGTCCTCGGAGAGTCCTTTTACAACGACAAGATGGACCAGGTCGTGGATTTGCTGCAAAGAAAAGGGCTGCTGCAAGAAAGCGAAGGCGCCCAGGTGGTGTTCTTCGATGAAAAAGAAAACATGCCTCCTTGCATTATCAAAAAAAGTGATGGGGCTTCGATTTACGCGACTCGGGATTTGGCGGCGGCTCTCTACCGCCATGACGTTATGAAGGGCGACGAGCTTTTGTATGTGGTGGGACAAGATCAGAGCCTGCACTTCCGCCAGATCTTCAAGGTTCTGGAAATGATGGGCTATGAATGGGCTAAGGACTGCCATCATATCGCTTTTGGTCTGTATCGTTTTAAGGATGGTAAAATGTCGACCCGCCAAGGGAAGGTCGTTTTATTTGAAGACGTGATCCGTCAGGCCGTAGAGTTGGTGCAAAAGATGATCAACGAAAAAAATCCAGGCCTGGAAAACAAAGAGCTTGTGGCCAAACAGGTGGCCCTGGGGGCTGTGATCTTTAATGACTTGATGAATGACCGCATGAAAAATGTGGAATTTGATTGGGATCGGATTCTCAGCGTGGAGGGCGACAGCGGCCCCTATGTCCAATATACAGTCGTGCGTTGTAAGAGCATTCTGCGCAAGTACGGCAAGGCCGCCCCTGTGGCCTCCTCCTTGGATCTCAGCCTGGAGGAAGAACGCAGTCTGGTTTTTCAGCTTCTGCAATTTGAAGACATACTGGCGGGAGCCTATAAACAGTACCGGCCCAATATTTTAGCGCAGTACCTGCTGGAACTTTGCGGAAGCTTCAGTCATTTTTATCACAAATGCCGGATCTTGGGAGAGGCCCCGGAGGTGGAGGCCTCCCGTATTTCCCTGGTGGCGGCCACGGAGAAAATCCTGGTGCAAGGACTTCGTATTTTAAATATCGAAGCCCCCGAGGCCATGTAAGGACTGTCTCTTTCTAGGATGTTTTCTCTCTCCCGTCTCAACGTCTCATGAGACGTTGAGGACATCGACGAAGTCATCCACTTTGACAGAGGAGTCAAGGCTAAACACCTGATTCCTGGGACCCGCACCCCCTGGAGCTTTTTTTGCAGGAAAGAAGGGCAGCTGGGGGAGTTATGAAAAGATCGAACATCGGACTTGTTGCCAGTGCGGCTTTGTTGGTTCTCATGTTTCAAAATTGTGCACAAAAGGTGGACTTCAGCACCGAGGGTGCCACGGCGGTCGGATCGGCCGGCGGAGACGGTTCGGGTTCCGGTGATGACAACTCCATCCCTGGCCCCGGAGAAACCAATGAACAATTTAAAGTGGCGTTTAACCGGGAGGCGGCGCCCTTGGATATGATCTGGGTGATCGACAACTCCGCCTCGATGAATGCCGAAGCGGCCTTGGTTCGCAGCAACTTTGATGCTTTTTTAACGGCTTTAAATAAAAGCACGAATTTCCGCCTGCTTCTGATCACCACTTCGGACCCGCTTCGCAACGGGGTGAGCATTCCCAGCAATTTTGATCCCGCCACCCACAAGCAGATCGATTATGAGGTGGGTTCCTTTAACGGTCCCTCGGTTTTGTTGAAAAAACTCAATGAGGTGCCTTCGGGGTTTCTGCGCTCGGATTCAAAAAAGATTATTGTTTTTGTCACTGATGATAACTCCAAGATGACGGCCGACAACTTTATGACCTCCCTGATTTCCAACCAGGGCTGGTCCCAGCAGGATGTGAGCATTTCCTCTTTTATCGGCATTGATGCGGCGTCAAGCCCCTGTATGGCGGCGGAAGGGGTGGTTTATAAAGACCTGGCCTCCCGAAGCAGTGGCCAGACCTACAATATCTGCAACACGGATTGGTCCGCCCACTTCTCAAACCTTCTCAACACCTCGGTCTCTAAAGCCGTCCGGCGTTTCACTTTGACAAAGACCTCCGCTGTGAGCTCCATTGTGGCCATCAAAGTGGACGGGGCGGAACTCTCTTCGTCCCAGTACTCCCTGAGCGGAAAAACCGTGACTTTGGCCGATTCGGTGAATCTGACGGAGAACTCCCTGGTGAGCATCACTTATAAATAAATTTTTAAGAACCCAGCAAAGGCCCCGCCCTAAGGCGGGGTCTTTTTTGAGACAGTCTCAGTCCGGGACTGTCTCAACTTTCTTTCAGAGGCGCCGATAAGCTCCCTATGAAAGTCTCCAATTCTCTATTTTTAATTGTTTGCCTGAGCATCACCGTGGGGCTTCTGGTCGCTTATAACGAGTTCACCGATCACTTTAATCAGGGAAAAGAGTATCGCCTGCAGGTGCGTCAGTTGCAAAACTCCCTGGAAAAGGCCGAACTTAAAAACGCCCTTTTGCACAACCAATTGATGGATTTTAAACAAAGTGTCGCGGTGGCTCTTCCCCCGAACTCCGTGCTGAGAAACCAGGTGGCGTCTTATGAATTCATGAACCTGGCCGGCAGCCTTCGCGCTCCGGCAAGTGAAGCGCAGCTGGATCTTTCAGGGATGCTCTTTGAAAAAGGGAAGAAACTCTTTCGTGAACAAAAATATGAAAAGGCCAATCGTGAGTTCCACAAGATTCTCGAGGAATACCCTCTGTCCCGTTACAAAGTGGAGAGCCACTTTTTTATGGCCGAAGCCTTCTTCCTGCAAAAGGACTACAAGAGCAGCTTGGATCTGATTGAACAGATGGTTCAGCAGTTTCCTGACAATGATCTGACGGGCTATGCCCTGCTTCGCATGGGGCAGATCAGCGAGTTGAACAACCGCCTTGAAGAAGCCTCGGAAGTGTATAAAACCGTTCAGAAAAGTTTTAAAAACCAGCAGCTTCGCGCTCAGGCCCAGAAACTCAACGAGAGTGTGCAGGTCGAGTGATGAAACGGGCGCGGCTTTTCTTTCTTTTTTTTGTCGCCTTCAGTTTGGAAGTCCGGGTGCGGGCCTCAGCGACCCTGACTTTGCCGGAGAATTGTCTGGGACAGGTCAGTCCTTGCTCCTTGAAGGTGGGCGAGGAGAAGTGGAGCTTTGAATCCGGCAGCCTCCGGCTCCGGGCCGAAAAGGGCACGATCCTAAGGGTTGATTCCGGCGCCCGGGAATGGACCCTGGTCGCGGGAGGCTTGTGGGTGCAAAATGCGCCCTCCGTCAGGATTAAGACCCTCTCTGCCGAGGCCGAGGGGAGCAGCGGCCAGTACTGGGTTTTTTCTGACAAGGACCGTTTTCTTTTCAGAAATATCACGGCAAAACTGACCCTGACTTTGAAGGATCAAAGCAAAATGGAAGTCCCCCGGGGCTTTGAGGTCTGGGTGGGCGGGGTGGACTCGGAAGCGCGGGTCGAGCGCGGAATGGTGCAACCCATTGATCTTAAGCAACACTTGAAATCCTGGCAGACTCTCTATCCCGGGTCCCGTTCCCAGTTCATCTCGGAAGTGCAGGATCTGAAAGACCAATGGGCGGATCTGGTGGAGCAAAGCGGGGACATTTATAAAAAAGTCGCGGAGCGAAAGCTCGCGCTTGTCAGTGAGGAGCAGCGCCAGGCCCAGGAGCGCCAGAAGAAAAAAGAACTCGAGCGCCGCCGTCTGCGCGAAAACTACCATCGCCGCGTCTTTGAATACTGAAAAAGCCGGACTCACTAAAGTCCTGTTTTTCAGGGTCAAATCTTCCCTCAATCCTTAAAAACCCGCCCCTATGCTAGGATGGGGAGAGACTTTTTTAAGGAGGACAGGGATGTCCAGTGTAGGGGCCTCAGACCGAAGTGCCAATGATCGTGTCCGTAAAACGCGTGAAGAATACGAAACCAGGGACGCGGAAAACCAAAAAAAGAAAAAAGCAGAAATCGATTCTCTGAGCAAGAAGCACTACGAAGAAATTCGCCGTCTGTCGGATGATTTTGAGCGCGAAATGGAAGACCTGAAAAGCCAGTACCGGACGTCGCTCAACGAGCGGGATCAGAGCAATAACCGGAAAATCGAGGAAGTGCGCAATCTCTACAAAGAACAATTGCGTAAAAAAACCGAAGAAAATGAAACCGATCGCCGGCAGATGAGAGCGGCTAACGACGGGGCTTTGCAGAAGCAAAAAAGTATCGCCGAAATGCAGAAAGAACATCTCCTGGAAACTCACCAGGAGGAAGTGGCCCGGCAAAATGAAAAATTCCAGGAACTCAGCCAGCGCAACCGGCAGGAGATCCAGGAATCCCTCAGTGACCATGATCAGAAACTCAAAGAGGCTCATGCCAAAGAGATCAATGCGACGATTGAGGACCGGGACCTGCAGCTCAGCAATAAGGATCGCGATAACCGTGAGACGCGCAAAGCCTACGAGGCCAAGTTGAATCAGTTGCGTCTGCAAAAAGAGGGCGAGATTTCGCGTTGGAACCAGAAATACCGTGATACGGTGGCCAATCATCAAGAGCAAGAGGCGGATCAGCTGCGGACTCAAGGCGAGCTTCTGCGCGGGGAGTTGGATGAACTCAACCGCCGTTATGCGAAGGCGATTGACAAGAAATACCAGCAACTGGATGACGCCAACCAGGAACTCAGGGACTCCGTGAATGAACGCCTCAACGGTCAGGTCCGTTCCAAGCAAAGTCAGATCGACCGCCTCAATAGCAAACTCAACCACCAGATGGTGAATGACGAGCGCCTGCGAAATATTGAACAGCGGAATCTGGAAAGCAAATACGCGCAACAAATGGATCTTCTGGAGAAGCAGAAAGAGGGTTCTTTGGCGGACATGAAAGCGGTGAACCGCCAGCGCATTGATCAGATGGTGGATCAAACCAATAAGCTGCTGCGGGATACAACCCGGGAACATAAAAGCGAAACAAGCCTGATGAATCAGAGAAACCACCAAGACCGCGAGTTGCTTAAACAGCAGCATGCGGAGTCCCTGGATCTGGTCACGGGCAATGCGGAAGATCGCATAAAAAAGATCACGCAGCTGTCGCGCGCCAACCAGGAGGCCTACAGCACCTATTTTGACAACTCCTTAGACCAACTCCGGGATAATTACAGTGATCGCGTGGCGTCTCAACAGGAGCGAAGCACGGAGGATCTGGTTCGCCTTAACAAAGCGATGAGTGAGCGTTTTCGCGGAATGGAGAAAGGCTTTAACCAGAAACTCGAACATCTGACAAATACCTATGAATACAAAATGAACCAGATGAAAGACAATCACGAGAAAGAAATAAAGCGAATTGAGACCTATTACACTCAGCGCCTGGCCAACCGGGACAAGGAAACAAAGCAGCAAACCGGCAGCCTTGAGATGAAGTACGAGGCGAAAATCGCCCAGTTGAACGAAGCGCACGAAGAACAACTTGATAGAATGAATAGACGCCACCAGGAAGATATGCAAAACTTGGCTACAAGGATGAGCAACTATAGCAAAAAGGCATAATCTTCATGTTAGCAAACCGAAGAGCAAAGATCGTAGCAACCATTGGTCCCTCCACCCAGGAGGAGGAATTCCTTGAGAAAGCCATTAAGGCCGGGATGAATGTGGCCCGGCTGAATTTCAGCCATGGCAGCCATGAGGATCATCTGAAAGTCATTCAAAGAGTGAGGAAGCTCTCAGCCTCCCTGCAAGCGCCCGTGACCCTGTTGCAGGACTTGCAAGGGCCGAAAATCCGTGTGGGGAAGTTTGAAAAGGGCTCAATCCCTTTGAAAAAAGGCGAGCGCTTGGTGATCACGACGGCGGATGTTGTGGGCAAAGAGGGTTTAATCCCCAGCGACTTTAAAGAATTACCGCAATCGGTGCAGCCGGGGACGAAGATCCTTTTGGATGACGGTCTTTTGGAATTAAAAGTGCTGGGCGTGCGTGGACAGGAAGTGGATGTGGAGGTGGTCTTTGGCGGCCTCCTGAAAAATCGCAAAGGGATGAATTTGCCCGGGGCGAATCTGCCGGTGGAGTGCATGACGGAAAAGGATCTGGAGGATCTGGAGTTCGGCCTGGCTCACGGGGTGGATTACGTGGCCCTCAGTTTTGTGCGCCATCCGCGGGATATTCGCCGTTTGCGGGAGATCATTGAAGCGCGCAAATCCAATGCGAAAATCTGCGCTAAAATTGAAATGGCCGAAGCCCTGGAAAACCTCGAAGAGATCGTGCGCTTGAGTGATTCGGTCATGGTGGCGCGCGGGGATCTGGCCGTGGAAGTGGGGCAGACGCTGTTGCCGGGCATTCAAAAGAAAATTATTCTGCTTTGCAATCAGCTGCGCAAGCCCGTGATTACGGCGACCCAGATGCTTGATAGCATGGTGGAAAACCCCCGTCCGACCCGGGCGGAGATCACGGATGTGGCCAATGCGGTTTTGGATGGCTCTGATGCTTTGATGCTGTCGGCGGAATCCGCCAGTGGGAAAAACCCCTTTTTAGCCATTCGGACCATGCATGAAATCATTCTTGAGGTGGAACGGACGGAGGAGAAGTATTACAAGATCTCTCTGGAGAATGAGTTTTTAAGTCCTCCTGCAGCGATTGCGGCCAGTGCCAGTCTCTCGGCGTTGAAGCTCAATGCAAGCGCGATCATTTGCCTGACGACCTCCGGAAAAACAGCGAATATCATCGCCAGCTACCGCCCCAAGGCGCGCATTATCGCGGTGACGGATCGTATGGATGTTTTAAACACCCTGGAGCTCATCTGGGGAATTCAAACCCTCACAATTAAGCCTTATAAAACCATGGAAGACATTCTGGATCAGGTGGACCAATTGCTGGTGCAATACGGTTTGGCTAAAACCGGGGACCGGGTGATTTTCACCCTGGGGCAGCCGATTTCCGAGGGCGCCAAGACCAACGCGCTCTTTTTGCACATCGTGGGCGCTGAGGCGCAAAGCCGGATTAAAAATGAGAATCTTCCCCTGCGTTGTCAGAATGAGGCGCAACTGGTCTGGTCGTAAGTTTAGCGCAGATTTTTTTTCAGGTTATTAATCAGGCCCCAGTTCTTGCAGAGTTTGTTGACCTCTGCGGGGTTGACGCTCACGTAGATGCCACTCTCTTCCATGATTTTTTCTGAGATGAGCTTTTTTTCGATGAGGATGTTGAGCTCTTCAATGCGCACCAGACGGCCCAGATCCTTCATGGAGTCGTTTTGGATGTCGTTGACGTTGATTTTGTGCCAACCCTTGGCATCGGCCGGGACCTTGGCGGCGAAGTGCAGAACGGCCTCCAGGACCTTCACTTCCTCTTCACGCAGCGAGATTTTATCTTTGTCCGTGCTAAAAAGCCAATCATTGTACCAGTCCACAAACTCAAACAAATAATCCGCTTGCAGATTGATCATCTTCTGGCGTCCCTCGCCCAGGTCTTCGATGGTCATAAAGCCCAGGGTTTTCAGGGCGGCCGTCATGCTGTTCATCTTATTGGTGGCCTCTTGGAAGACCTGAATGGTGTAGCGGCGAAGAATGCCGGCGGGCACAGAGAGGCCCCCGTCCTCGGGTTTGCCGTATTTATGGCCGACAAAATTGATCAGGGATAAAAGCTTATTAACGACATGAGGGGGGAAGCGGTCTTCATCCTGATTGGGGTTTTCCAGCATTTTTATTTTTTTATTCGCTTCCCGCAGGTTTTCGTTCATGGTTCTGAGAATGGCTTTCACCCAGACCGGCAGGGAGTCCATCTGTTGATTGAGGCCCTCATAGGGGAGGGAAATCACTTCGGAATCTTTCAGGGCTTTGACATTGGCGCTGCGAGGCTTTTTATCGAATATCGCCATTTCCCCGACCATGGCTCCCGGGCCGATCTCCGCCAGAATCACTTCGGAAGTGCCCTTGGTTTTGGTAACGGCAAGTTGACCTGATTTTACGATGTACATCGCATCCGGGGCATCACCCTCACGGAACAAATAGGTGTCTTTTGCGACTTTTTTACCATCAGCCACGTCGTGTCCTCTCTTTAGAAAGTCATTCAATAAGTATGACTTTAAAGCTCGGGAGCGGCAATTGGTCCTGGACCTTGATATTATTTTTGCAGGTGAGCCAGCAGCATTTCCAGGCGGGAGCTTAAATTCGCCAATCCGGGTTCCTGCTTCATCAATTGGATCTGGCGAAAGGAGATCTTATCCCCATCCTTGACTCCCAGGCGGCTCATCAGTGGCGAGGGGTGGTTAAAACGGATGACCCAAGCTTGGGTGTCCTTGAACACGGACACATCTTTTTGCAGAGCTTGAAAGTTTTTTTCCATAAGAAGGATTTGTTCTTCAGTAAGATTTAATCCCCCCAAGATGTCGCCGGCGGGGCGCACGGAGAGAGCCGCTGGTTGCGAGGAAGAGCCCAGCTCTGAGGAGGAGGCCGGACGGCGGTGAGTGGGACGGTCCGGCACTTCTTTTTTTGCCACGCGGGCGGGAGGAGGGGGGATTAAGACCGCAATAATTCCCGGGATCGCCAAGGCGAGGGCTAGAAATGGAATTAAAAACTTATTCATATGATTCTAGTTTGTCGACTTCTAAGGGAAATGCAAGGGTCTGTGGACCTTGGTAGGGGAGGGCGCTGAGGGAGGCGAAAAAACTCGGGCCCTTTTGGGGCCCGAGCAGAAAACTTATTTAAACGCTCATGGGTTTTACGTCAGGGGCGATGGTCATCTTCCCTTCCGTGGCGGCAAGAACCTTTTCCGGAGTCAGGTCCGGGGCATATTCCCGCAGGACAAAGCCCTCTGGAGTCACGTCAATCACGCCATAGTCAGAGACAATCTTTTTAATGCATTGAACACCCGTCAGAGGAAGGGTGCAAACTTTGCGAAGTTTGGAATTTCCATCTTTGTCAGTGTGTTGCATCGCCACGATCACGTTCTTGGCTCCCGCCACGAGATCCATGGCGCCACCCATGCCTTTGACCATTTTTCCGGGCACCATCCAATTGGCGATGCTGCCGCTTTGGTCCACTTCCATGGCTCCTAACACAGTTAAATCAATATGTCCGCCACGGATCATGGCAAAGCTGTCGGCCGAACTGAAATAGCTCGCCCCTTTGACGGCGGTCACTGTTTGTTTGCCGGCGTTGATCAGATCCGGATCCACGTCTTTTTCCAGGGGAAAAGGCCCCATTCCCAAAAGACCGTTTTCGCTCTGTAACATAACGGTTTTTGTGGAAGGAATGTAGTTGGCCACCAGAGTGGGAATGCCGATGCCGAGATTCACGGTATAACCATCTTGAACTTCTTGGGCGATTCTTTGGGCGATTTGCTCACGATTCAATGGCATGGGTCTTAGGCCTTTCTCACAGTCAATTGCTCAATGCGTTTTTCGTAGTTTTGTCCTTGGAAAATGCGCTGGACGTAGACGCCCGGAGTGTGAATCTGATCCGGATCCAACTCTCCAACTTCCACAAGCTCTTCGACTTCCACCACGGTGATTTTGCCGGCGGTGGCCGCCATGGGGTTGAAGTTGCGGGAGGTTTTTCGGAAAACCAGATTGCCGAACTTATCGCCTTTCCAGGCTTTCACCAGGGCGAAATCCCCGACAATCCCGCGTTCCAAAACATAGTCGCGGCCATCGAAGTTCTTCACATCCTTGCCCTTGGCGACCAAAGTGCCCACTCCCGTAGGAGTGTAGAAACCGGCGATGCCGGCGCCCCCGGCACGGATTCTCTCCGCCAAGGTGCCTTGAGGGCAAAGCTCCACTTCCAATTCACCACTCATGAATTGTTTTTCAAAAGTGGCGTTTTCCCCCACATAGGAGGAGATCATTTTTTTAATCTGGTGGGAGTGCAAAAGGATGCCCAAACCAAAGTCATCCACCCCCGCGTTATTGGAAACGCAGGTGAGTCCCTTTACGCCCAACTCCTTCAAGGCTTTGATGCAGTTTTCCGGGATCCCGCACAGGCCAAACCCCCCCACAACCAGGGTCATATTGTCCTTGATGCCTTCAAGGGCGGACTTGGCATCCTTGTAGACTTTATTTTTCGACATCTTTTACTTACTCCCAACTTCCTTTAATTTGCTTTTCACAGAGTTAAACTTTTTCCACAATCACGGCCACGGCCTCACCGCCACCAATGCACAAAGTGGCCAAGCCATAGCGTTTGTTATGAGTTTGCAGGGCGTGGACCAGGGTGGTGAGAATGCGGGCGCCAGAGGCTCCAATGGGATGGCCGATAGCGATTGCTCCACCGTGCACGTTGACTTTTTCCGCGGGGATTTCCAGCTCTTTCATGGCAACTTGAGTCACCACGGCAAAGGCCTCGTTGATCTCCCAAAGATCGATGTCCGCGATTTTAAGATTGGCCTTGTTCAAAGCTTTTTTAATGGCTCCCACAGGGGCTGTGGTGAAGTAAGTGGGATCCTGGGCGAAGGTCGCCTGCGCCACAATCTTCGCCAAGGGTTTCACGCCCCGGGTCTTCGCTGTGGTTTCGCTCATCAAAACCAAGGCCGCAGCCCCGTCGTTGAGTTTAGAAGCATTGGCTGCAGTGATGGTGCCGGTTTTTTCAAAGGCCGGACGGAGACCGGGGATTTTGTCAAAGTTGGTGTTAAACGGATCCTCGTCCTTTTCATAGGTCATGGGGCCTTTTTTGGACTCCACGGTCACAGGAACAATTTCGTTTTTAAAGAGTCCGGTATTCACCGCCGTCTGGGCTTTTTTATAAGATTCAACGGCAAAGGCGTCTTGTTGCTCACGGGTGAAGTGATTTTCACGCACGCAGATTTCAGCCGCGTTCCCCATATGGAAGTTGCTGTAAGGATCCCACAGCCCGTCTTTGACCATGGAATCGGTGAGGGTGGCCGGTCCCATGCGGTACCCGGAGCGGGAATTTTCTAAAAGGTGGGGAGCCAGAGACATGTTTTCCTGACCGCCGGCCACGGCGATTTTCGCATGTCCCAATTGCAGGGAGTCTGCGGCCAGCATGACGGCCTTTAAACCGGATCCGCACACTTTATTGATTGTTAAGCAAGGGGTGGAAGACTTAAGGCCGGCATAAATGGCGGCTTGACGAGCGGGCGCTTGCCCGACGCCGGCGGTGAGCACTTCCCCCATGATGCATTCATCAACTTCATCCGGAGAAACTTTGGCACGTTGAAGGGCTTCTTTGATAACGGTCGCGCCTAATTTCGGAGCGGGCACAGAGCTGAGGGCGCCTTGAAAAGAGGCCACAGGGGTGCGCACGGCGCTGACAATGACTACATTTTCCATAAATTCTCCTTTATTGAAAGAAACGGTAGCTATAACCTGACCAATCTTTTATATTTTGAAGACAGAGTCAAATGGACCCTATCGATTAAACGGAGTGACAGAATGAGAAGGATTTTTTCTGCCTTGGTTTTAACCATTTTTTCCACTTGTTTCCTTATTTTCCCGAACGCTCACGCCGTGATGGCCTTTGAAGTGGCCCCGCAGGAGGTCGACCGTATTGTGGTGGTGGGGCTTGAGGCGCAGGTGCAGTTGCTACAGCAACCCGGCGCCGCGAAATTAAAAGTGTCCGGCATCGATGACACGAATGAGGAAGGAAACTTCGCTCTGGAAAGAAAAGACCGCACGCTCTTGATCAAGATGCAGGAATACTCTGATAAAAAAGAATGGAATGAGGCCCTCGCCCGGGCGCCAAAGAAAAAGCTTCTGGAGTTTAGCGGCGCCTCCGTTCCCGTGGAAATCCAGTTGCGCGAGGGGCAAGTCACGGCGCAAAGATGGAACAGGGAGCTGAAGGTTTCCTTGGTCAGAGGCAAGGTGGTGAGCACCGGGGGCGCGGCGGCACTGACCGTGCAATTGCAGAACGGGGATGTCAACGTTCAAGACCAAAGCTCCAAACTCTCTGTCGACGTTTATAAAGGGCATGTGGTTGTGCGAAACCTGCGCGGGGATTTTGATGGCAGTGTTTTTTCGGGCTCTCTTCTGGTGGAGAAATCAAAAGGGGTGATGCAAATTAACACAACCCAGGCCAGCGCCAAAGTGCTCTCCAGTTCAGGCACCCTGCAGTTTGAAAACGTGAAAGGACTTTTAGTGGCGCAGCAGTTTTCCGGACGCGTCGATGGGCAAACCCTTGAGGGGGCTGTGAGCCTGGGGATTTTACCTGAGACGGACGTGCACGTGAAGAGCAAGACGGGCAAGGTGACGGTCAATACCTCCGCCGGCTCCGGAAGTTTATTGAATCTCGTGACGGGGGAGGGCGACATTGTGGTCCCCGGCGAACTGAAAGTGAACCGCAGCGCCACCGAGAAATCCGTCAAAGGACGCCTGCGGGGCTCAGAGCAAAAGGGCACGATTGTGGTCCGCTCGCAGGAAGGCAACATTGTCGTAAAATAATAGGTTGACAGTCCCTTTGATATCATTCAAGGCTCTAGGCTATGGCAAAATTGAAAAAGAAAACGACTCCTTTAAAACACTCTTCCAAGAAACCAGCTGCGGCAAAAAGTCCCGTAAAATCAGCAGCTAAACATCCTGCGGCAAAAAAGGTGATGGCAAAGTCCCACGGCAAGCCTGCGCCCTCTGATGCTAAGCGAAAAAAGCTGAGCCCGGCCAAGCCCGTAAAGGCGCTTGAAAAAATCACCAAGAAAGGCGCCGCCCCGGCAAAGGACAAAGCGGCCAAGGCCGGAGCGCCTAAAAAAGCGCTCCATGGATCCACCGCCGCCGTCCCTGCGAAAACAGAGAAAAAGGCGGCGGACAAAGAAAAAGAACTTAAAAAGACCCCTTCCGAAGCGGTCTCGGTGAAGCCGGCGGCGGCCCCGAAAAAAGAAAGCAAAACCCTTCCTAAGAAGGGCCCCAAGGGCGCCAAAAAGGAAGAGGCGGGGGAAGAGGACGATTTTGTCAGTGACGAGGACTTCGGCAGTGTCGACGAAATCGGGGAGTACGAAGAGGAGCTCAAAGCCGTCGAAGAACTCGACGAAGAAGCCATTGACGACGAAGCCTGGGCTGCGGAAAGCAAGGAAAAAGGGGATGAGGAAATCTACCTGACCGATGCGGAAGGCCGCCGTTACTGCCGTTCCCGCGATTGTGATCAGATTGGGATTGTGGATGGTTATTGCCGTTACCACTATCTTCTTTTCTGGAAGAAGATTCAGGTGCGTAAGAAGATTCTCGCGGATGGAAAACTCGAACGCTACGTGGAAGAACTCACGGCCCGTTATCCGGATAAATTCCTTGAAATGATCCGCCGCGACCTGCGGACGGAAAAAGATTTTCTGGCGGCCATTCAAGAGCTGGAAATCGATGAAAGCGCCAACGAGAATGAATTTGAAGAGGAAACCACGGCCTATATTGAAGAGGTTCGCGGCATTGAAGGGGGATCGGGTGTGGAGGAAGAGGAGTTTTAACTCTTCCTTTTTTCCTCTTTCGTTAGGAGCTTCTTCTCTGTAAACTGCCTAACATGAATCTAAGTCATTTGTTTAGATATCTTTTCCTAGTGGCCGGGGTCTTAAGCCTCCCTTTGCGGGGGCTGGGGGCCTTGGAGAAAAACCTCTCTTGGACCGAGAGTCTGCAAAAAACAAAAAACCAAAATGAAGAGCTCCAGAGTTCGGAACGAAGCCTGCGGGCCTCCGAGCTGAGCTTGCGCTCGTCCTCCTCCGGTTACTTTCCCCAACTCAGTGCGGGTGTGGGCGCCAGCCAAGGAACCAGCGGCGATGAATACACCCTGTCCCTGAACGCGAGCCAGAACCTCTTTGCGGGATTTCTGGATGAGGGAAAGGTGTCTCAGGCTAGGGCCAACTACGACATCGCCAAAGCCAATGCCCAAACGGTGAGGGCCAAGGTCAGCTACGATCTAAAGTATGCTTTGGCGAATCTGGTGTACGCGCAAAAATACATCCAACTGAGTCAGAGCATTTTACAGCGAAGGGAACTCAATCTCAGAATGGTGCAACTGCGCTTTGATGGGGGGCGTGAGAACAAAGGCTCCTTGCTCCTCTCCCGGGCCTACCTGGAAGAAGCCCGTCTGGATGTGCTTCAATCCCAGCAGGGGCTGGAGTTGGCCAAAGAGCAATTGGCGAAAGTGTTCGGGGAGAGTGTCTCCGAGAATTATATTTTTGGGGACCCCCTTCCGCTCACGCCCCCGCCCGCTGAAAAAGACGTGGATTTCCAAAAAGTCATTTTACAAACCCCGGTTTTTCGTATTGCTATCGCCCAGGAAGAATTGGCGCAGGCGGGAGTGACCGTGGCGAAATCCGGGTTTTATCCCACTTTGAACCTCACCGCGAGCACTTCCCAGGTGGGGAACCGCTGGGTGCCGGACCAGGACCGCTGGTCCTTGGGAGCGTCCCTGGTGTTTCCCCTCTTTAACGGGGGGCGGGATTATTTTGGGACCCGCTCCGCCTTGGAGTCCCTCAAGGCCAGCACTTTGAATAAAAACAATACGCAGAAAGACCTGCTGGTGAAGCTGCGAGGCGCCTATGTCGCCTTCCTCCAGGCCGTGCAGAGGTTTGCTGTGGATCAGTCCTATGTGCTGGCCGCTGAAGCCCGCGAAAAGATCTCCCGGCAAAAATACAATAACGGCTTGTCCAGTTTTGATGACTGGGATGTGATTGAAAGTGATCTGATTAAGAGGCAAAAAAATGCTCTGCAAAGTGAGCGGGACCGCGTGGCGGCGGAGGCCGCCTGGGAGCAAATCCAGGGGGGAGGGGTTTTTCAATGAGTCGGAAATCCAAAACAAGAATTTCCATGGCGGTGGTTCTGATCCTTCTGGTGGTGGGGGGCGGAATTTATTTCTGGCGCCAGAAAAGCAGTAACGGCGTTACTTATCGCGCCATTCCCCTCACGCAAGGGGATATTGAAGTCACGATTCTGGCCACAGGGACGGTGCAGCCTGAAAACCGTCTTGATATCAAGGCCCCGGTGGCCGGGCGCATGGATGAGATCCGGGTGCGCGAAGGTGATAAGGTGAAAAAGGGTCAGCTCATCGCTTTAATGAGCTCCACGGAGAGAGCGGCGATGTTGGATGCCGCGCGCGCCAAGGGGGCTGAAGAATACAAATCCTGGGCCGAGCTTTACCTCGCCACCCCCATTCTGGCCCCGATCTCCGGCACCATTATTCTGCGCAATGTGGAGCCCGGGCAGACCTTCACCACCACGGACGCGATTTTTACCATGTCCGACCGCCTGGCCGTGAAGGCACAGGTGGATGAAACCGACATCTCGCAAATCAAGATCAAACAGCCGGCGCAAATTGTTCTCGATGCCTATCCAAAAAATAAAATCGCGGCGGAAGCCGAACAGATCGCCTTTGACTCAAAGACCATTAACAGTGTCACGACTTATATTGTGGATGTTCTTCCCAAAGAAACACCCGAGTTCATGCGCAGCGGGATGACGGCCAATGTGACCTTTTTTGTGGAGTCAAAAAAGAACGTGCTGATGATCGCCAACGACGCCCTGAAAGTGCAAAACGGCCTGAGTTATTTGCAAATCCGCGGCCCTGAGGGGGCTCCCGAACTGCGCGAGGTTCAATTGGGGGTCTCGGATGGGAAAAACACCGAGATTCTCGAAGGCGCCAAACCCGGGGAGGTGGCCCTGGTGGAGGAAGTGAAAGCGAATCGTCAGAAAAAAGGCTCCAATCCTTTTTCTCCTTTCGGCGGACGGTCCAAAAAAGAGGCCAAAGCCCTATCCCGCTAAGAAGGGGGTCTCGTGATTGAGATTCAGAATATCGTTAAGTCCTATCAAATGGGGAGCACCCGCGTGGATGCCCTGAAGGGCGTCAGTCTCCGCATTGAAGACGGGGATTTTGTGGCTATCATGGGGCCCTCGGGCTCGGGAAAATCCACCTTGATGCATATTCTGGGGCTTCTTGATGTGCCCACCTCGGGCTCTTACCAATTGCACGGGCAGGAGGTGTCCAAACTCAGCGAGGATGAGCTGGCCGTTTTACGCCGGGATGAGATCGGTTTTATTTTCCAGCAGTTCAATCTTCTGCCGCGCATGCCGGCCTGGCAGAACGTGTCCTTGCCGCTTCTGTATTCGGAAAAAGGTTTTGACCGGGACAAGGCCCAGGTTCTTCTGCAGAAGGTGGGACTGGGGGACCGCCAGGATCACCGCTCCAATGAACTCTCCGGCGGCCAGCAACAACGCGTGGCCATCGCCCGCTCCCTGATCAATCAACCTCGCATTATCTTTGCCGACGAACCCACGGGAAATCTTGATTCCAAGAGCGAAGAAGAGATTATGGGCATCTTACGAGGGCTCAATGAGCAGGGCATGACGGTGGTCATCGTCACCCATGAAGAGGCCATTGGCGAGCAGGCCCGGCGTTTGATCCGCATGCGGGATGGGCAGGTGCAGTCGGATGTGCGCCGGGCCCCCTTGGTGGAAAGAAAGGTTTCCCACGGACTGCGCCACTCTGCCTCGGCACCCCTGAGTCTCGGCGAGATCCTGGAACACTTCCACCAAGGGTATCTGACCCTGGCAGCCAACAAGGTCCGCTCGGCGCTTTCGATGTTGGGGATTCTTATCGGGGTGGCGGCCGTGGTGACGATGTTGGCTTTGGGTCGTGGCGCCCAACAATCCATTCAAAACCAACTGGCGTCCATGGGGTCGAATTTATTGATCCTGCGCGCGGGCAATGTGCGGGTGGGCGGGGTGGCCCAGGAATCCGGCAGCCGGGTGCGCCTTTCCATGGAGGATGTTCACGCCCTGAAAAGCCAGATCTCCACGGTCAAGGATGTGGTGCCCAACCTGTCTGGCCGGGCGCAGGTGACTTATTTGAATAAAAACTGGAACACCAGCGTTCTGGGGGTGTCCCCCTCGTTTGAAAATGTGCGGGCCTCAAAGCCCGTTCAGGGACGGTTTTTTTCTGACAATGAAAGCCAGCGCCGCGCTCTTGTGGCGGTCATCGGGCCCACCGTGGCGCAGGAGCTTTTTGGTGATAAATCCCCTTTGGGGGAAGTGATTAAAATCAACCGGATCAATTTTCAGGTGATCGGCGTTTTGCCGGAAAAAGGCGCCCAGGGCCCGCAGGATCTCGACAACCGGATTGTGGTGCCGGTGCAAACCGCAATGTACCGGGTGTTTGGCCGTAACTTCCTGGATTCCATGGACGTGGAAATCATGAGCCCCGAAGAGATCGAGGATGCGCAAAATTCCATTAAGGAAGTTTTAAACAAACGTCACCGGGTTCCGCTCTCGGCCCAGAATGACGCCTTTCAAATCTTTAATATGGCGGACCTTCAGGCAGCCATTAATGCCAGCAATCAAACCATGTCCATCCTTCTGTCCTCCATTGCCGCGATCTCGCTTCTGGTGGGCGGAATCGGCATTATGAATATCATGCTGGTGTCGGTCACGGAAAGAACCCGGGAAATCGGCCTGCGCAAAGCCATCGGCGGACGCAAGCTGGATATTCTGATGCAGTTTCTGGCGGAGTCCGTGGTGGTGAGCGTGATCGGGGGCTTGATGGGAATCCTCTTGGCTTGGGGGGTGACCCTGGCTTTGTCCGCGGCCACGGGCTGGGCCATGGCCATTTCCCTTGGCGCGGTTTTGATCTCCTTTGGTTTCTCGGTGTTTATTGGGGTTCTTTTTGGCCTTTATCCGGCGAAAAAGGCCTCGGACCTGCATCCCATCGAGGCCCTCCGTCACGATTAAGGGGGAGTGTTCGCGTTGTTTGTCACCCTCCTTTCCCTGTCTCATTTTGAGACCCCTTAAAAGGATTTAACGCCTTGCCGGCGGTTTTTCCTGTGCACACTTCTTGTAATAGGAGGGGGTGTAGGAAAAAATAAGCGAGGTTTTTATGAAGCTAAATGCTTTTTTAATGATGATGATGTCCTTCTGCTCCCTGGTTTTGGTGAGTTGCAGTCAAGGGGATAATGGCGGGCGGAATTCTCTGACGACCAATGGAACCAATGGGATATATGGGGCCAACTCCTCCTGCCCGGCAGGATACGTCTATACTCAGCAGTATCAATGCCTCCCCCAATCGTCTTCTTGTCCGGCGAATTTTGGTTATGCCAATGGCTCTTGTTATCAGGCGATCAGTGGAACCAATGGATGGAATACGAACTACAATAATAACTCCTCAGGTTCTTGCCCGGCCGGATACCAGTATTACTATGGCACTTACAACGGTGAAACCCGTGGCTGGTGTTACCAGCAGACTTACTAAGTCGGGCTTTTGGCAAACAAAGGGATAGGATAAATGAAGGCCCCGCTCTAAGGCGGGGCCTTTGCTTGTCTGGGGACGCCCGTGGCGTTTCTGCCAAGGGATTCGGGGGACCTGGGTTTTCCGGAGATGAGGGAGGGGTGATTCCTTTTGGTCCAGAAAAACCTAAGTTGTTTGCAGTCTTCGCCTTTTCAGGGGCGCGGGGAGACTTGCGGCTAAGCCCCTTGGAAAAAGCCCGAGCGTCCGTCAGGGATCCCGGTTTGGGGCCGGGATCCATTTATAATTTAAATTTCTAAGGAGAGGGGAGGGTGCCCGTCTGGAAGTTTTTAAGGAGCCCTTCCACGGTGATCCCGTCTCTGCGGTGGGAAATCCATTTGACAAAGCCAAAGGGAACTTTGGCCACCCACACTGTGCCGCTGCCTTTGGCATTATTCACGGGAATGGCACAGCTGGGGAATTCTCCTGCGGGGGATTGGATGTTCTCGCTTTGTCCGCCGCGGGAGAGGCAATCCCCCAGAATCGTGTCGATGGTGGTGTCGTCTAAAAGGTCTTTGGCTTCCACTTTATCGGTTTGCGTTTGGGTTTGCCCGTTAAATTCTGTGGTGGAGACTTGCGTCCAGCTATTGCCGTCTTTATCAAAGGCCGTGAGCTCAAAACTCACTTGGCCTGTGACCACTTGCGAGCCTTTGGTGAGGGTGACGTCGTAGACGGATTTATCGCCCACGGCAGGAGTGGCTTCGGCAAAGATGGCCGCCAGGACCAGGGTGATGATAACAAGAAAACTTCGCGTGAGAAAACTCATGGGCATTCCTCCAAAAAAATTGCATGAGTCAAAATCTTTGGTGAGATCCCGTTGAAGATCAATCCGCTTTCGGTGGCGGACTATGGAAGATTTTGTCGCAGATATTTTCGAGTCTTTGCTTTAGAGACGTCGCCGGGACAAGGCTACTTCTTTAGTGAAGGTCGTCCTTTTTTGCGCCCTTTTTCTTTTTGGGAGCGCCAAACATTTTTGGCCCGCGGTCCTCCTCAGACGCTTCGTCCTCCTCCTCGTCGTCCTCGCCCTCGCCCGGGATCGATTCGTCTTCGGAGAGAGAGGAGAGGCTTTCATCAACCGAAGCGCGGGCTAGAGCGTCCTCGGTTTCTTCCTCTTTTACCAAGGCTTTGTCCCCTTCACCCAAAAGGGCATCCGCTTGCGCTTCCAGCTCGGTATTTTCAGTGGTGTACTGCAGATACAGTTTTTGATTTTGGAAAGGGTACTCCTGCCAAGAGCGGGGGAAGTCCGCCTCACCCTCGCTGTCAAAATATTCCAGCATCATGGAAGCGGCGGCATCAACGCAATTGTGAATGCGTTCGACGGCATCCTTTTTTTGGGGATCATAGGACATGGAAACTTCAAAATTTGCCTGGCGGAGACGGCCCTTTTCATGAATTCCGACGCGCAGCAACACCTCTTCGGGGTAGATCCGCCCCTCAATGACCAGTTTGTTTTCTCCCAGGTGTTCCGAAAAATGGTCCTGGAAGACGCTCTCAATTTGAGCTTGGTATTCGGGAGGAAAAGCCGTCCATTTTTTTGAGCTTTTAAGACGTGGTTGCATTGATTTTCTCCTGGCGATCCTCTATAACTCAAAAGCTTTTGTGACACAATGTGAAAAATCGGAATAACCTGAGCGGGTAAGGATCCTCCGTATGGAAGCAAAAATTGAAAATCAGGATATCGGCCAGGGGCGCGGCGTTTATATCTCCACCTACGGTTGTCAGATGAATGTGAACGACACGGAGCGGATGTACAGCCTGATGGAGATGGCCAATTTCACCCCGGTATCCACGCCGGAGGAAGCCTCTGTGATCATTATCAATGCCTGCAGCATCCGGGAAAAGCCCGTGCACAAGGTCTACTCGGAAGTGGGCACTTATCGCCGCATGAAAGAAAAAAATCCGGAGTTGAAAATCGGCGTGGGCGGCTGTGTGGGCCAGCAGGAAAAAGAAAATCTGATTAAAAAACAGCCGATGATTGATTTTGTTTTTGGCACCGACACCATCGACACCTTGCCAAATCTGGTGGCCCAGGTTTACGAAAACGACAAGGCCCGGGTGGTGAATGCGAAGGTGGAACACCGGGCCCCGTATCACGTGGAAACCCTGGTGCGCAACCCGGGGGTCTCGACGTTTGTGAATATCGCCAAAGGCTGTGATAACTTCTGCAGTTTCTGTATCGTCCCCTTCACCCGCGGGCGGGAAAAAAGCCGCCCCCTCAGCCACGTTCTCGGTGACGTCCGCGCCTTGGTCAAACGGGGAGTGAAGGAAGTCACTTTGCTGGGCCAGAATGTGAACTCTTATCACAGTGAGTGCGGGGCGGATTTCGCTGATCTTCTGGCCAAGGTGGCGCGGGAAACGGACATCGAGAGGGTGCGCTACACTACCTCCCACCCGAAGGATTTCAACCAAAAGCTCGTGGATGTGATGTACGCCCATCAACCCAAAGTCTGTGAATACATCCATCTGCCCTTTCAGAGCGGCAATAGCCGCATTCTGGAGCGCATGAACCGCGGCTACACGCGCGAGCAGTACCTTGAAAAAATCCAGATGATCAAAAAGGCCATTCCCAACGTGGTTCTCTCCACGGATATCATCGTGGGATTCCCCGGGGAAACCGAGGAAGAGTTCCAAGACACCCTCACGATGGTGCAGGAAGTGGGTTTTGAGACCATCTTTGCTTTTAAATACTCCCCTCGTCCCTTCACCAAGGCGGCGAAATTCGAGGACCAGGTGGCGGAAGAGGTGAAAACCGAACGCCTCAACCGTCTGTTTGATGCCCACGATAAAATGGCCTTTGAGCTTGCCAAACGTTACGAAGGACTCACATTGCAGGTGTTGGTCGAAAAAGCCGCCTCCGAACCCGGGAAAGTCACCGGGCGCAGCACGCAAAACAAGCTGGTGCATTTTCTGGGCGGCGAAGACCTCATTGGCAAAACCGTTCCGGTGAAGATCACCAAAGCGTTCCCGGCGGTTCTCAGAGGAGAATTAATACAGTAATGAAAAACACCCAGGACGTGAGTTCCGACAATGTGGATTCCCAAGTTGTTTTTTCGGCCGAATTGCCGGAAGCAAAAAGTTTTGCGGAAAAAGACCTGATCCGCCTGAAGGCCTATGGGCTTTCCGTGAGCAGTGATTTTGCCCGGCCGTTCTTGCTCTTAAAAGACGAAGACCATCAACACACTTTGCCGGTGGCGGTAAATCCCCTGGAGGCCGGCGTGGCCCTCAGTCAGGCGAACAAGGCTGTGGCCCCGACCTCTCCGCATCGCTTTGCGGAGGCTCTTTTGGAGAGTCTGCATATCAGCATTGAGAAATGTGTTTTTGTTGAAATCAAGGGGCATTACCAGTTTGTTCGCCTTTATTTAAAAAATCATCCCACCCAAGAGAGTTTAAAAATGCGGGCGGATGAAGCCATGTCGCTTTGTTTGCACCTGGATATTCCCCTCTATGCAACGAAAGAGTATATTGCCAAGAGCCGGGTGATGAATGCGGAAATGGACGGCGTGAGTGCCGACATTAAGGCGCATCCGGCGATGATAACAAAGACGCACCCCTACATTATGTAATATCTGAGTTTCAGCGAGGACATATATGAAACTGGTCTCTGTACGCGGGTTGACTCCCGAATTGGATCAAGAGGTTTTTGTGGCCGACAATGCCCATCTCATTGGGGACGTGAAAGTCGGAGCTCGCTCCTCGATTTGGTACAACGTGACAATCCGAGGGGACGTCATGCCCATCCGGATTGGGAAGGAAGTGAATGTCCAGGATGGGTCTGTTTTGCACGGCACCTATCAAAAATACGCCTGTCACATTGAGGATCGCGCGACGATAGGGCATCTGGTCATGTTGCATGGCTGCCATATTGGCCGTGAGTCTCTCATCGGGATGGGTAGTATTGTCATGGATGGGGCGGAAATCGGGGAGCAAAGCATCGTGGGAGCGGGGTCCTTGGTCACCGAGGGGGCCAAGTTCCCTCCGCGCAGTTTAATTCTTGGGCGCCCGGCTAAAGTAAAACGTCAACTCACCGAGGAAGAAGTCAGGGCGCTGAGTGACTCGGCAAATAACTATCTCCTCTATAAAACCTGGTACGAAGAAAAGCATTGATGTTTTTTAAAACTCCGTGACAGAATGGGACCATTCCCAAAACACATCTTCTCACATTCCAATGTGATTTTGCCGCGGAGGCTATTATGGAAAAATCCTTTTCCACACAGGAAGTCCCATACGCACTGACTTACGATGACATCCTGTTGGTTCCCCAGTACTCAGACATTATTCCCTCAGAAGTGGCTCCCCGTGCGGAGTTTGCCCGGGGCATGTCCCTGAACACCCCGATTTTGTCGGCGGCGATGGACACGGTGACGGAAAACCGCATCGCCCGCATCATGGCGCAGATGGGGGGCTTGGGCATTATCCATAAAAATCTGTCGATTGAACAGCAAGCCCTTGAAGTTGAGAAAGTCAAAAAATACGAAAGCGGCATGATTCAGGACCCGATTACTTTGGGGCCGGAGCAATTGGTGCAAGAGGCTCTGGAAGTGATGGCCAGATACTCCATCAGCGGGGTGCCCATCACCGTCAATAAAGTCCTGGTGGGGATTCTCACCAATCGCGATTTGCGCTTTGAAACCAATTTGCAGCAGCCGATTAAAAATCTCATGACCCATAAAGAAAAGCTGGTGACGGCGGAAGTGGGCACCACTTTGGAGCAAGCCAAAAAAATCTTGCAGAAACACCGGATTGAGAAACTCCCGGTGGTGGACAAAAACTTCCGTCTTCAGGGCTTGATCACCATCAAGGACATCGAAAAGGCCCAGGCTTACCCTCAGGCCACCAAAGACCCGCACGGGCGTTTGGTGGTGGGGGCCGCCGTGGGGGTGGGGGCGGATTCCAGAAGCCGCGTGGAAGCCCTGGTGGAGGCTAAGGTGGATATTCTTTGCGTGGATACGGCCCACGGCCACTCCCGCAACGTGCTGGAGATGGTGAAGTACATTTCCCAGCGCCACAAAGACGTGATTATTATTTCCGGCAACGTGGTCACCCCCGAAGGGACGCTGGCTTTGATTGAAGCCGGAGCGGATGTGGTGAAGGTCGGCGTGGGACCCGGCAGTATCTGCACCACCCGGGTGGTGGCAGGAGTGGGGATGCCGCAGATCTCGGCCGTGGTGGATTGCTCCAAGGTTGCCCGTTCCAAGGGAAAAACCATCATTGCCGATGGGGGAATTAAATTTTCCGGGGATGTGACCAAAGCTCTCGCTTTGGGTGCCAATTCCGTGATGATCGGAAACCTTCTGGCCGGGGCGGAGGAATCCCCCGGCGAAACGATTTTGTATCAAGGCCGCACCTACAAAGTTTATCGCGGCATGGGAAGCTTGGGCGCCATGGCCAAAGGGTCCAAGGACCGCTACGGCCAATATGACGTGATGGATGAGGACAAACTGGTGCCGGAAGGGATTGAAGGGAAAGTGCCCTACAAAGGATCCGCCACCGGGATCGTGCATCAGCTCATTGGCGGCGTGAAGTCCGGCATGGGGTATCTGGGCGCGCGCAACGTGGAAGAGCTTCAGGCGAAGGCCAAATTCGTGCGCATCAGCTCCCAGGGATTGCGGGAATCCCACGTGCATGACGTGAGCATCACCAAAGAGGCTCCTAACTACAGACTGGAAAATTAAAATGGTTGAACGCGGTTTTGTGATTCTTGATTTCGGCTCGCAGTTTACGCAACTGATTGCGCGCCGTTTGCGGGAGCTTGGGTTTTACTCTGAAATCCATGCCTATAACTTTTCCCTGGAAGAGATTAAAAAAAAGGCCCCTCTGGGGATTATCCTCAGTGGCGGTCCGAACTCAGTGTATGAGCCGCAATCCCCTCGGCGGGAGGTGCGGGAGCTTCTGGAAGTGGCCCCCGTTTTGGGGATTTGTTACGGCATGCAGCTCATGGCTTACCAGCTCGGCGGCGAGGTGCAAAAGAGTGACCACCGCGAATACGGGCTCAACCGCGTGGCTTGGCGGGAGACCTTCGGCGAGGTGCCGGGGGACCAGCAGGTGTGGATGAGCCACGGAGATGTGGTTCTGAACCCGCCTCCGGGTTTTCAGATCGTGGGGGTTTCCGAATCCGGGCACGCGGCGGCCATGAAGGGGCCCCGGGCTTGGGCGATTCAGTTTCATCCGGAAGTGAGTCACACTCACAAGGGGATCGAAATTCTCCGCGCCTTTGCTCATAAGCTCTGCGGGGCCAAGCCCACGTGGAACGCGCCTCATATCACGGAGGTTTTGATGAAAGACATCAAGGCCAAAGTGGGAGCGCAGGAGCATGTGCTTTGCGCTTTGAGCGGCGGCGTGGATTCTTCCGTGGTGGCGGCTCTTTTAACCCGCGCTCTGGGGCCGGAACGGGTTCACTGTGTTTTTGTCGACAACGGCCTTTTGCGGAAAAATGAATTTGCAACGGTGTTGGCGGCCTATCACAAGATCGGCCTTAATGTGAGGGGCGTGGATGCCTCCCAGGAATTCCTGCAGGCTTTAAAGGGCAAGGAAGATCCCGAAGACAAACGAAAAACCATCGGCCGCTTGTTTATTGAGGTCTTTGAAAAATCCTATGATCACACGATCAATATGCAGTTTTTGGCCCAGGGGACTTTGTATCCGGATGTGATTGAGAGTGTCTCCTCCGTGGGCGGCAGTGTGACCATCAAATCCCATCACAATGTGGGGGGCTTGCCGGAGAAGATGAAGCTGAAGCTGATTGAACCCGTGCGGGAGCTCTTTAAGGATGAAGTCCGTAAAATCGGCGCGGAGCTGGGGCTTCCGCCGGAGATGCTGGGACGTCATCCTTTTCCGGGGCCGGGTTTGGCGATCCGCTGCCTGGGGGAAGTGACCGAGGACAAGCTGCGCATTCTGAAGGACTGCGATGATATTTATGTGTCTTATTTGCGGGAGAAAGGCATTTACTCGGAGATCTGGCAGGCCTTCTGCGTGCTTTTGCCGGTGAAATCCGTGGGGGTGCAGGGGGATTCCCGGACCTACGACCACGTTTTGGCGCTCCGGGCGGTGACTTCGAGTGATGGCATGACGGCGGATTGGTATCCGTTTGATTTTGCTTTTCTGCGCGAGGTTTCCAACCGCATCACCAATAAGGTCAGAGGCGTGAACCGCGTTGTTTATGATGTGACCAGCAAGCCTCCCGGCACCATTGAGTGGGAGTAGGGGCTTTTGGCTTATTGACTTGCGGTGCGCCGGGGGGCCTTTCTGAGCGTGGGGGCCGGGGCGGATCTGACGATTTTTTTGAATTTGTAGGTGTATTCCACCTGGGATTTTTTCAGCAGATCGGTTTTGGCCTCGTCGAAGTTGAGGGATTTTGCCACGTCATAAATGCACTTTTGAATCTTTTCATTCTCGATATCCGTGGATTTGATCGCCAAGTCCAGGATGCGGCCGTCGGGATCAATCATCCAGATCACGGTGGCGTGGGTTCCCTGAAAATTCACGGCGTTCTTGGCGACACAGGCATGCACGGGGCCGGAGCTGGCCGCCAGGCGGTTTAGGATCGCCTTCTGACGGCGCTTGTTTTCGGCCACGACTCGGTCGTCCATGCGGCGGGCCTCAGCGGCATCCATGATGTCTGTCTTGGCGGAGGAAAACTCATCTTTGACTTTGGATTCGGCGTTTTTTTGTTGTTCGGTGGTTTTAACGAGGTCGCTTTTCTTGTAGAGGCGATCCAACTCATCTTCTTCGTAGGGTGCTGCCGAGGAGCGGAAAAAACTGTCATCTGTTTCTAAGTCCGACTCTGACTCTGCAAAAACATTGGCTGAAAACCCCAGGAGCAACATCAATAAAAGCACTCTCAAGCGACCCTCCTTACAAAGCAGTCCCGATGTCTTGGCGTTAAATCCCGTCGCTTCAGTATAGCAAGAGAAGTTCAATTATTCAGAGAGGATTGCGGAAATTCTCAGTTCTAAATCCAGATCAAATGAGTTTCCTTAAAACGTCGAGATTTTAGACACCCGTCCGGGGACAAATCTTTTTTCCCCATCTCGAAAAAAGTCACTCAAACTCGGTCTCGGCCGCAACCTGAGAACAAGCGAGGAAGCACAAGTTTTTCAAGACGAAACGCTCCACCCCCGGACGCTTTTGGATTCCGACAAACGGAGCGGCAATGAGAAACTCATTGATCACTTCAAGCCCTCAAGGCACCCTCAGAGCCGGCGCCGGGTGAAGCTCTCCTGGCGATACTTGTAAGCATTGTGAACAGCACAAAGAATCTGCAGATTGGCTTTGTCGTTAGTGCCCCCAGCCCAGCGGGGTTTGCGGTGATCTACTTGCAGGCAAAAGCTGCTACCACAGCGTTTTCCGGTGCGGGGATCGGTGAACTCGCAACCGTGGGGAGTTTTCGTGAGAAGCTCCCGCCGGAGCCGGGGCGTGAGGGTTTTAGCAGAGGCACCTTTGCTGTTGCACTCAGTCACCGCCTCGGTGGTGGGGGGCGCAACGGAGGTGGGCTTTTTAGAAATATTCTTCTCCGGTTTTTTCTTTTCCAAAGAGCCTGGCTTCTTTTTTAAATATTGAGTGGCAAGCACTTCCAAAACACTTCCCCAGGAAATCTCCTGATGCTGCTGCTTTAAGGCAGGGATTAAGCTCTCTTTGCATTTAAGCAAAGCCTCATGCTGAGCTTTGGTGAGCGTGAGCTCGATCCTCACCGAGGCATCTCTTTGCACTTTCTGGGTGTCGGTTTTCTTAAGGGGAATCTCCAGCGCCTGCGAGAGAATCTGCTGACTTTCCGGCAAGGACTTTTGGCTGATTTTTGCGATGAGTTCGGCCTTCTTTTCAGAAGACACTTTCTTTTGCTCCTGGCGTTCTTTGTCTTTGAGAGCCCGGCTCAGTTCCCCAATCTGGGAGAGATTCACGTTCCCCGCTTGAATTTCCTGTGAGAGCGAGGGGACGTCTTTGAGCAGTCTTGCCGCTTCCAGGCGTCTCAGCGCGGCTGAGCCAGAGTATTTCATTTCTTGTACCAGGTAGGCGTACATCGAAGAGTAAGCTTTCGCAAGGTAGAGCTCCCGGCGTTCCACTTCTTTGATATGCTCTAAAATCACATGCAGAAGTTTTCTCTCCTTTTGCACCAGATCTTTCAGGCGGGTTTCTAAGTCCTCGTGACTGAGTTGAGAAAGGGGATTCATGGTGGGGGCTCCTTTTAAAAAATTAATTTAAACGAAAGAGGTTTTCTCCCCGAGGGCATTTGAAAAAGCTCTTCTTGGGAGAGGAATTAAAACCTCTTTCATCTTTAAACAAAAAATATATACCACAGGAATTTCTAAGGCCTTTTGAAGACAGGACGAGAGGCCTTTAGAATCGGGATTGAAGCCTCCAGAAAGGCTCTGAGAGGCCTTAAGAAAGATCTTCTCCTTGAAAAAAGCTTCGAGGGTTCTTTTCCAAAGCGCCTTGCCAGGATTAAAAACCCCGAGAGCCCGTCAAGGATTTTATTAAATTATTTTTGTTTATCATCGCGGCCAGTCACCGTATCGGTGGTGGCGGCAGGAACGAGGGGACTTAGTCCCAAGCGCGGTGATGAAATGAAGCTCTGCAACCAGTCACCAATGCGGTGACAACTCCGCTCGAAGTCCCAGCAATAACTTCGCACTCAGTCACCGCATCGGTGGTGGCAGGAACGGGGGACGCCGCTTCCCCAGCGCCTCCTCAAGCAAAACGGTCTGCGACAGAGCTATTTTTCTGACCCAATCAAAGTCAGCTAAAGAAAGCCCCCAAACCCAGACCCCAGGTCCAACAACCCAGACCCCAGAATCCCGAACCCAGATCAGAATTCCGAATACCGCATTCTGAATACAGAATACTCAACAACGCTCCACCCCCTCCAACGCGATGCAATATCAAAGCGAGGCCGCCCGCAAAAACCCCGCCCTCCCCCTGCCGTCTTTTTTTCGTAAATGCATTGCATCTTTATTGCTAGAAAATACAGGTCTAGTTAACACTGACGGGCTATGACAAATACCGAGAATCTAACGCCTTTAATGAAACAATACTGGGACATTAAATCCCTCCACCAGGACAAAATTTTGCTTTTTCGCATGGGGGATTTCTTTGAAATGTTCTACGACGACGCGGTCCGGGCGGCGCCGATTTTGGGGATTGCTCTCACCCAAAGAAATAAAAAATCCCAAGATGAAACCCCCATGTGCGGGGTGCCCCATCACTCGGTGGCAGGCCCCATCAATAAACTCTTGGCTCATGGCCTGAAGGTCGCCATCTGTGATCAAATCGAGGACCCCAAAACCGCCAAAGGCATTGTCAAAAGAGCTGTCACCCGGGTCCTGACCCCCGGGATGGTCTACGACTCCGACACCCTCGAAGGAAGTCTCGCCCACTACCTGGTGAGCTTTGATGAGGACTCCATGAGCTTTCTTGATTCCACCACCGGAGAGTCCTTCTTTTTTAAGGCGACTGATTTTCTGACCCTCAAAAGATTCCTGGAAGTGCTTCCGGTGGCAGAGATTGTTCTGGGCGAGGAAGACAGAATCTTCTTTGAACAAGAACAGCAAAGGTTCCAAAGCCTGCAAAAAATCCTGGTCAGCCAGCACGAAGAATTTCTGGACCCCCAGCATCCGCTTTTAAAGAACAAAGCCCCCCGCTCGGCCGCGCGTTTGTTGTCGTATGTGAAAACCCTGGGCGGGGAGGAGGCCCTAAAGACCCTCTCGCCTTTTGAGGAGCGGGACTTTCAGCAGCGCCTGGAGCTTTCGCCGGTGACTCTTCGTCACTTGGAGATTTTCTCGACCTACAAGGGGGAGGGGCTAGGGTCCTTGTTTTATGCTATCAACCGCACCAACACCTCCGCGGGAAGCCGTCTTTTGCGCCAGTGGCTGAGTTTCCCCCTCACGGATGCGAAAAGTATTGCGGCCCGCTGGGACGCCATTGATCAGTGGCGCAGCCACTTGCCTGAACTCAAGCGCGTGCGCCAGATCCTCTCGCAAATGGGAGATGTGGAGCGCCGGCTTGGAAAGATCTCCCAGCCCCAGTGCAATGGCCGGGATTTGCTGGCTTTGGCACAAAGTGTGAGGGCGGGCTTAAGTGCCCTGGAGGTGTCTTTGGTTTTACGCCTCCAAAGCACGATCCAGGCCGCGGCCTTGGAAAAGCTGCAGCAGCTCGCCCATAAAATTGAAAACACCCTGGTCGAAGAGCCGCCCCTGACCACCAAGCAGGGGTATTTGATCCGCGAAGGGGTTTCGCCGGAGCTCGATGAGGTGATTTCCTTAGCCACCCACTCGCAAAGCCTTCTTGCCAAAATGGAGGCCGAGGAGCGCGAGAAATCCGGGATCTCCAGTCTTAAAATTCGTTATAACAACGTCTTTGGTTACTATATTGAAATCACCAACACCCACCGGGAAAAGGTGCCGGCCCACTACCAGCGCAAACAAACCCTCACCAACGCCGAGAGGTATTGCACCGAGGAGCTTGTGGAGTTGGAAAGAAAAGTCCTTACGGCGCAAACCAAGCGGGGAGATCTGGAGTACGAATATTTTGAAACTCTCCGCAAAGAGGTTCTGGCCCTGGGCTTGGAGTTAATGACCCTGGCCCATGAGTGCAGCGAACTGGATGTGGTGAGCGCTTTTGCTTGGTTGAGTCTGGAAGAAAAGTATGTGCGCCCACAGTTTTCGCCCCCCTCCCAGCGTCTTTTGCAATTAAAAAGTTCCCGGCATCCGGTGGTCGAGCAGACGGTGAAAAAGAACTTCGTCCCCAATGACATTGAAGTCAAAGGCGGCGCCTGTTTGTTGCTCACAGGCCCGAATATGGCCGGGAAGTCCACCCTGATGCGGCAAGTGGCCTTGACCGTGATTCTGGCCCAGAGCGGGTCTTTTGTGCCGGCAGACCAAGCGGTGCTTCCGGTGTATGATGCGATTTTCACCCGCATTGGCGCCAGTGACCAGCTCTCGGAAGGGCTTTCGACCTTTATGGTGGAAATGACGGAGACTGCGGCCATGCTGAAGAATGCGACGTCAAAATCCCTCGTGATTCTCGATGAGGTCGGGCGCGGCACGAGCACGTTTGATGGCATGTGCCTGGCTCAGTCCATTCTCGAGCATCTGTTGTCGGATGTGAAATCCACGACCTTCTTTGCCACTCACTACCATGAACTCACGCAACTGGAGACGTCTTATCCGCAGATTAAAAACGCCCACATGACCGTTGCTGACACCATGAGCGAGATCCGCTTCCTGCACACGCTGGCTCCGGGGCCGGCCAAGAAGTCCTACGGCATCCAGGTGGCGGACTTGGCGGGGCTTCCGCCCGTGGTGGTCCGCAGGGCCAAGAGTCTTTTAAAAATGATTGAGTCCCGCAAAGTGGAAACCTCCAGCCAGTTATCGCTTTTGGATATGGCTTTTGCCGAGCCCGCCGCAGCCCCTGCCGCCGCGCCCGAGCCACCCCACCGCGAAGAAGTGGAGCAATTCGTAGAGGAAGTGAAAAACTACCCTCTGACAAAAATCACCCCTTTAGAAGCCCTAAATCAAATTGCACAATGGCAGAAAAATCTGGAAGATTTAAACAGGGCTGAGCGGGAGATGAAACTTTGAGTAAAACCTATCTGAGTTCCATGCAGTGGGAAAAGGCCCAGGAGGTCTTCCCACCGGCGTTCTGGACGCCGAATGGCGATGTGCGCTTTGCTGCTTATTTTGGCGGCGCCCAGTTTGCCAGCTGGCTCAGTTCCCAATTGGAGGAAAAACTTAAATCCTTTCCGGGTTTTTTAGAGTGTGAACCGGTCAGTTTGGGATCCTGGTCCCGGGGGGAACTCTGCCCCCTCTCCGATATTGATATTCTTTTTTGTGGCGCCGAGGACAAGGTCCAGGAGCTGACCGATCGCCTGCACCAGGCGGGGTTAAAGCTGCGCTACCGCATGCCGAAAAATCCCGCGGACTGGACTGAGGGGGTGGAAAGTTTTGATATCCTGGCTTTGTGGAAAGCAAAGCCCCTGAGTTCTGAGGCAGCCTCGAAACTTCTTTTGCAGCAAAAATCCCTGTGGGAAAATAAAAACACCCTGCGCCCCCGGCTCTTAAAAGATCTTATTCGCGAGCGCCGCCAGAGGGAGGAGCGCTACAATTCCATTTCCAACTACCTGGAGCCGAACCTGAAATACGGCCCCGGGGGTCTTAGGGATATTGAGCAGGCCTTGCAGGTTTATGAACTATTCTCTGAAAAATTCCAAAATCCCGCCCATGCCTTGAGTGTGCTCAATTATCACAAGGCCTATTTGTTGACTCTCCGGCAAAAGCTCCACTTGATGGGTTGCGGGGAAGTGCTCGTGAACACGGCGCAATTTGAACTGGCGGAGTTTTTTCGTTTTAAAAACCAGAAAAACTTCATGCGCGATCTGGAGCGGGGCCTTTCCCGCAGCCATTTCTACGTGAACTGGATCTTTGCTGTGGCCGCGGCTTCGTCCCAGAAGCTTGAGCAAGCCCGGGCTTTGGCTTTTCACCGGCCTGCGGATCTGGTGAACGCCCTGATGAAGTTCCCCAATCCCCTGGGGCAGCAAAGGGTGAGGGAGAATCTGGATCACTTGCTGCCGGAAAAAGTCCTGGCGAAAAACCATCCCTGGTGCGGCCAGGTTCTTCAGGAGATGCTCCGGCCGAAGGCTCCCAAAGAATTGGTGGTGAGTCTATTTGAGTCCCGCTTGATTGATAAGATCCTGCCGGCCATCCGCCATCTGGTGGGGTATGTGCAGCACGACCAATATCACCGCTACACGGCGGATGTGCACATCATGCAGGCCTGCGTGATGTTGAAAGAGGTTTACAAAAACCCGAAAGCTCTGGGCCCCTTAAAGGACCTTCATAAGGGCTTAAGCGAAGAGGATTGGACGATTCTCTCCTGGGCCGCGCTTTATCATGATCTGGCCAAGGGTCTGGCCTCGGGCAACCACTCGGAGATGGGGTTGGAGATCCTGCAAAGGGATTTTAAGAAATACGGATTTTCAAAAAAATTCACCGAAGAGGTGGGGTGGCTGGTACAGAACCACCTGGAACTCTCCATCGCCGCTTTCCGGAAGAACCCCAAGGCAAGAAAAACCTGGGAAGAGCTGGAGGCCCTGGGGGCGAAAGGACTTCGTCTTCAGCGGCTGGCGATTTTCACGGTCGTGGATATTTGCGCCACCAATCCTGAGGCCTGGAATGAGTGGAAGGGGCGCCTTTTGCGGGACCTTGTGGAGGCCATGAATTCCGCCAGTGTGAAGAATTATTTTTCTTTAAAGCAAAGCTTGAAGAAAAAAAAGTTCCGGGGCCTTGAGGATTTACTGGAGAATTTTGATGATTTCCTCTTACAGAGCCTCTCGGCTTCGGTTCTGGCCGGAGATCTGAAAAAAGCCCGGGAATCCCAGGACTCCCTCCCGCCGATGGTCTTTAAAAAGGGGCGGGAGTTGTGGGTGCGTTTTCACGAGAAGAAAGACCAAGAGGGCCTTTTGGCCGGCTATGTTCAGCTTCTTTACTCTTTGGGATTAGGAATCCGTCACGCCGCAATCCAGACGCTGCCAGGAGTGGGGGTCTATGACTGGTTTCAGGTCAATACGGGCAAAAGCCCCCTAGTGATTGAAAAAATCCTGAGAAACTCCCAGGGCAGCCCTCGCAAACTTCCCAAGGTCATTTACGATCAGATTGAGTGGGTCTCCATGGATGAGGTCGAAGGGATCCTGAGCTTTAAAGGCAAGGATCAGGCGGGTTTTTTAAGCACCGCCACCCGGGCGTTGGCCGCTGCGGGATTGAATATCAAATCCGCCCGGGTCCATACCTGGGGTCACCAGGTCAATGACATCTTTATCGTTAAAACGCCCCGGGAAAATCCCGAGGCGGTCTTAGTAGAAATCAAAAAGGAATTGGAAAAAAGCGAAGGCGAGGCTTAGGGCCGGCTGCTTTCGTTTTTCTTTTTGACGCCCGCGCCGGCCACCCCGGTGTGGTTTCGCCAGTTGTACTGCGGATCGGTTTTGGTGCGATTGTACCAGGCATCCCATTTTTTCTTGGGAAGCTTGTGGCTGACATTGCCTTTTTCATCAAAAATATCAGGATCTTTTCCGAATAAAAAATCGAGGATTTTACCGCCAACGCCCATGTTTACACTCCACTGAATAAAGTCCTTATTTTATAAATCAAAGCTCCGCCTTAAAGAATCATTTTTTATGAATCGTATATGCGGCGCGCAGGTCCTCTTAAGAGCGGGGGTTGGCGCAGACATCAATGATGTCGAGGCCTTCGTTTTCGCTGAGGCGCCGGCCGCTTTTAAAATGTTTAAAGCAGGCCTGGGCGGCGTCCTCGAAAGCCTCCTCGTAGCTGGCGGCGGTGCGGGAGTATTTAAAGGTGTCGGATTTTAATTTGAATTGAAAGTCATAGGACTTTTGCTGGGGGGCTTTTTCGATCCAGGCAAAGCCGGGGGAAGACAGCGCCAGCAAGAGTGTGAGAAGCAAGGATGTTTTCATAAAACCTCCGTTTCCTTTTTGATATGCAATGGCAAGGCCGGAAAGTCGCGGTAGAGGACGAAGAGTGATTTCTAACATGTTGATTTTACGAAGCAATAATATCTCATTCTGAAACATAATTCTTGTTGCCAACTCTGGGGTGGAGGTGACATTTTTGGAGCCTTGGGTGTTTAAGTGATTTGCAGCTAGCTAGGAGATGAGTCACCTATGCGTATCTTCGTGCTTTCCATGGTCGTTTTGGTTGTCAGCGGTTATTCCCAGCAAGGGCGGGCGTTCACCCGGGGACAGTTTGTTGGGAACCGTGGCATTGTTCGCATTCTTCCGAAAGACTACTCCGGAGTGATGGACTCCGACGGGCAAAGTCTTTATGAGGCCATGAAGGTCCCCCCGCGGGATTCCATCATTGGTCCTGGAAAATCCATTCAAACCGAGGACAGGGCTCTGCAATTTATTTGCGCCAACCGCTCCCAGTCGGGTTATGAATGCACTGTTTTTATTCACTCCCAGGGCGCCGGCCAGGTGGACCCTCTCGGTAAGACGATGCGCTACCGCCTCACGGGCGAGAAGGCGAATGAGTACGGCCAGCTTTTCAAAGTGAATGCGCAAGGGGTCTTTTATTTTCTCTCCGCGGAGGGAAGCTTTAAAGTGGACATCCAACCGGGCTTGTTTGAGATCTTCTACAGTGAGACCTCCGTCCGGACCCAGGCGGGAGAGCCCCTGGTGATTGTGAATGTGGAAGACACTTTGAAAGTGGTTCATGCGCGGAACTTTTGGGATTCTCTGAATTATGCCGCCGATCCGAAGCGCCGCTTTTTAGGGATGGAAGAGGCTTTAAATCTTTTGGCGGAAGCCCATCCCGGCATCCGGTTTGTTTACTTAAGCCAAAGTCCGGAACTGGCGGCGGGAAAAGTGGAGGAGAACTTCTTAAAGAGAAATGGCTTTCCCAAAGGGGAAAAAGAAGTCTACAACTCCAATTTTGATAAAGACACCCGCTTTAAGATCCTGCGGGGGATTGTGGAGGCCAGTCGTCCCTCCCAAGTTTTTCTCCTAAGTCATAATGGCAGTTTGGATGTGGAGGCCTTCCATGATCTGGTTGCCCAGTATCCCGAAACACCGTTTTTTCCTTTTATTCATATGATTTATTCCACCTCTTCGTCTTCGGAAACAGGGCGGGCCCTTTATCCAGAGCAAACGGGCTATGTGACGGCCGCGGAGCTTTTGGTGGATTGGGATCTAAAAGGCCTGGTGGAGCCCGAAAAAGCCCTGCGAACCGCAGAGGCTTTAGTTCCCCGCATCTTAAAAGAAGATCTCACCACCCGGGGAGTCTATGAGTATGCCCTGCCAAAGTTTGTTCACTGTGATGATTTTCAGTGGCAGTGGCCGGTGGGGGAGAGGTACGAGTTTCTGGCTCCGCTCCGGGACCATTTGGCGGTTCGCTGTGATAGGCAAGTGTCCTGGGGTGTGATAAGACAATAGGATGAAGCTCAAATATCAGGTTCCCCGTCTTTATGAGGGCTTACTGCCCAAGGACATTTTATCTTTTGAAGTGAACGAGACCCGCGCCACCTGCGAGGCCTGCCTGATGGCAAAGCCCCGGCGCAAAAAAACCCCCTTTTACGAGCCCGATCTTAAATGCTGCACCTATTATCCTTTTTTGCCCAACTTTGTGGTCGGGGCCATTCTCAGTGATGAGTCCCGTTCGGCCCCGGGGGCGGTGGCGTCCATCCGGGAAAAAATCAAAACCCGCCACTATAGCCTCCCTTTGGGCTTGGTGGCGCCGCCGAATTACCAGGTCCCCTTCAACCACCGCAAACAAAACGAGTTTGGGCGGCGTCGGGACTGGCTCTGTCCCTACTTTCAGCCCGAACAGCAAAACTGCGGGATTTGGCGACACCGGGGGGCTGTTTGTACCAGTTTTTATTGTCAAAGCTCTTTTGGCAGAAAGGGGCTTCGCTACTGGGATCAAATTTCCAATTATTTGACCTATGTGGAGATGGCCTTAATGGAAGAGGCCCTGGTGATGCTGGATTTTTCACCGCGGCAAATCAGTGATTTGTTGTCTTACCTGAACCGCCAGGAGGCCAGCGCGGCGGAAATGAGATCCCCCCGTCTTCCCGAAAAAAAGGCCCGGGATTTGTGGAATGGGTATTTTGAAGATCAAGAGGGGTTTTTTAAAAAGTCCTTTCAGATTGTGGGGGAATTGGATAGAAGAGCGTTTAGAGAACTGCTCGGTGAAACGGGGCAGCAACTCGAAGACCATTTAAGGAAGGCATTTACAGAATTATGTCCTTGATTGAAGAGCGCCAACAACAAGTGATTGAAGAATTTCAAAGTCTGACAGAGTGGGAAGACCGCTATAAGAAGATTATTGAGATGGGACGACAACTTGCTGAAATGCCTGAAGAATTTAAAACCGAAGAGAATAAGGTGCGGGGCTGTCAGTCCCAGGTGTGGCTCCATGCTCAGCTCTCCGACCAGGGAAAGGTGCTTTTGCAGGGAGACAGTGATGCGATGATCGTCAAAGGCCTGGTGGCTTTGCTTCTTCGTGTTTACTCCGGCGCCAGTCCCCAAGATATTTTGGAAACTCCTCCTGCCTTTTTAAAATCTCTTGGTTTTGAGAGTCATCTTTCTCCGAGCCGAGCCAACGGTTTGCACGCGATGCTGAAGCAAATTCGTCTCTACGCAACCGCCTTTGCTTACGTCTTGAATTCAAAAAAGCCGCAATAATTTTTTTGACCAATGACAATTTTATTTTCACACTATGTGAAGATGCATAATGCACACCTTGAGAAACCAGGAGGGTTTGGTGATCAAGACGGTTCTGTTGGTCATTGTCTGCTACTTTCTTTCCCCCATCGCCATTGCAAAAATCCAAAACAAAGTGATCTACGGAGACGACAACCGTCTCGAGTACTTCCAGGTCCCTCGGGCCGATGTGCGCGAAGTGGCAGATAGCACCGCGGCCGTCATTCGAAACACCAATTTGCTCCCTAAACCCACAGGCACGACCGCCATTCGGGCTGAAAGCTTCAAGCAATCCATGGGACTTTGCAGTAGTGAGCCCTTTGCTTCAGAACCGGCCGGGGCCTTCTGCTCGGCCTTTTTAGTGGGAGATGACTTGATGGCAACTGCCGGCCACTGTGTCGATGCCGCTCGTTGCCCGCAAATCAGCTTTGTATTTACTTACAGAATGTCCAGCCAGAACGAGCCTCCCACAGAGGTGGATAGCTCTGAAGTTTACCGTTGCCAGGCCGTTTTGGACCGAGCCCAAACCGGAGCTGAGGATTATGCGTTGGTGAAGTTGGACCGCCCGGTGCGCGGCCACCGTGTGCTCACTTTGGCTCATCAGCCGGTGCGCCAGGGGGATCGTTTGATTGTGGTGGGGCATCCTTCGGGAATTCCCACAAAAGTGACGGATCAGGGCTTGGTTCGCAGTGTGACCCCAGCGTATTTCACCGCCAGCATGGACACCTATGGCGGCAATTCCGGCTCCGCCGTGTTTAATCAAAGCACTTTGGAAGTGGTGGGAATCCTGGTTCGCGGGGAAAATGATTTTACCTATGACAGTCAAAACCGCTGCACCGTCAGCAACCGTTGTGCAGAAGCGGGCTGCCGGGGTGAGGATGCCACGAACATCTCTTATATTTCCTCGGCTCTAAGCCGGGTGCAATAGTCCTTTAAGGTCCCTCGATTTTACGAGAGGGTTGCGTGAACGCGGTGAGAATCGTCGAGATCTTCCAAAGCGTTGAGGAATTCTTCCACTTCTTTTCGTTGTCCGTCTGAGAGCTCGGTGGGGGTTTTGGCTTTATAAGCGAGCTCAGAGGTGGTGATTTTCCAGCCCCGCTGGGTGAGAGTCTCCGTGACCGCCGCCAATTCACTGTGGCCGGTGTAAAACTCGTAAGAGCCGTCCTCTTCCTTATAAACCTCATTGGCTCCGGCTTCGATGGCTTCTTCATCCGGATCAAAGCTGCCCGTTTTAGTGGCGACAATGTAGCCCACATAATCAAACATCCATGCCACGCTGCCGCTTTCGCCCATGTTCCCTTCGTGGGACTTAAAGGCCAGGCGCACTTCCGAGGCCGTGCGGTTTTTATTGTCTGTTTGGCACTCCACGATCACGCCCACGCCATGGGGGCCATAGCCCTCATAAACCACCTCTTCGATGATTTTTCCGTCATCCAATAAGCCCGCGCCCTTCTTAATGGCGCGCTCAATGGTGTCGGTGGGACAGGATTGTTTTTTGGCGGCATCAATGGCCAGACGCAGACGGGAATTGGCCGCCGGATCCGGGCCCCCGGCCTTGGCGGCCACTGAAATCTCGCGGGCGAGTTTGGTGAATATTTGGCCTTTTTGCAGGGCCTTTTCTACTTTTCCGGCATTTTTCCATGATTTTCCCATAGGGGCTATGAGATCAAATCCTTAAATATTTGGCAAGAGGGGCCGCGGGATGTAAAAGAGCTTATGTTTTCGTTAGAGGCCCAAAACGTCTGGGAAAAAATCCAAAAGATCGAAAAATCCTGCGCCCACCTCCTGAACGGGGGATCGGCGGCGGTGCCCCTTACTCCGGGCCGGGACGTGGTGGTTTTGGACTCCAAACTTCACCCCCCGAAACTGGGGTTTTCCAAGGCGGAGGGGCAGGCCCGGATGCTGCACGATTTGGCCAGCATCGAACTTCAAGCGATGGAATTGGGGCTGCGCACTTTGATCGAGTTTCCGGAGGCCCCCGCGGGGTTTCGCGAGGAACTGGCCGCAGTCACCATTTCCGAGGGCGTGCATCTGCGCCTGTGCCTGGAGGGGATTCAGGATCTGGGGTTTCAGTGGGGCCACTGGCCCGTCCACTGCGCCTTGTGGGAGGCCGTCCGTGGCGAGGACTCCCTCCTCGACCGGATTTTGATTGTCCACCGTTACCTGGAGGGCAGCGGCCTGGACGCGGGCAGTTACCTTCTGCAAAGATTGGACGGGGTTGAAAGTGGCAAAGGCACACACAAGATCGTCGCTCAGATCAACCGCGAGGAAATTGATCATGTCGACTTTGGCTCCCGCTGGTATCATCGCATCTGCCAGTTGGAGGGGATGGACGCCTCCCAGGACTTTCCCCGCCGCATGGAGGCCCTGCGCTGGCAGCTCCCTAAGCGCATGGAAAAAATCAACCGCGAACTGCGGCGCAAAGCCGGGTTCAGCGACGACGAGATCCGCCATTGTGAACTTCACCGCGAGAGCATCCTGCCCGCGCAACAAAAACCTGCGGGGAATTAAAACTTAAACTGCACTTCCAGTCCCCAATAAGGAGAGGCGATGGGGTCATTGTAAGCGCCAGGCCCTGTGTGCACCCCTTTGCGTGCGACCCAGCGGGCGCGGGCCTCCTGAACCACTTTCGAGCCGAAGATCTTGTTGATCTGCTCTCCCAAGGCCCCCATGGGATTCATGGCCACGATAATCACGGAGCCCAGGGTTTCAGAGCCCAGAACCCGGCCCTTGTTGGCGCGGATTTTTTGCTCGGTCCGGAAAAAGAGTTCCCCCATCAGCGAGCCCACGATGGGCGTGATAAACAAGTCCTGAATGGAGGGAGCTTCCGCCACCGCCTCCACGCCGAACTCCCAGAAAAACGTCGACATCAGGACGGAATACCCAAAGGCCCGCATCGGCTCCATCCCCGCGTGCCGGGCCACCTGGTAGTAGGCCGCTCCCGAGTAGGGGTGACCGATAAAATTAATGGCCCAGCTGTCATGGTCGATCACCGGCCCGTTTTTGACGTTGTCTTTGTAGCTTTTCACCGGATGTTTCATCTTTTGCCGGTCCCAGTTTGAGACACTCGTGGGCATCAGATAAAGAACCCCCGCCACGCCCACGGCCGCCAAAGACACGTTCCGGGTCTCCGTAAAGAGGCTTTTTTGATCCGAGGTCCAGCGGCTCAGGTTGATTTCCCGTTGCCATTCGTTTTCGTCAGAGGGGCGCAGAATCACAACGCTGGCTAAGGGGCGATCCGGATCTTGCACGCACAAGGTGCGGGGATCGTTGGTGGCAACCAGAGCACTTGAACTCATCAGGCTTTTTTGGACTTCGGCACAGGCTCTTTGGTCGCGCGTATCCACCAGAAGAACCTGCCCCTTTATCAGGCGGCTTTGTTTGCGCTCGATCTCCGTGATGTCCTGGGAGGTGAAATACTTATTGTAGGGGTTTTCCACCGCCTCTTGCAGGGCCGTCGCCGGTGAAGCCGGAACTCCTCCGGCCTGAGTGTTCAGGGAAAAAGAAAGCAGGCTTAAGACGGTCAACACGCGCAACATCAGGAGTCTCCTTCGTCAATGGCAGGGGAGTGTAGCATAAAAGCGTTCGAGGGGAGATCTTGCAGGGTTGAAACGGGAAAACTCTCCAGGGATGTTGAAAAGTTTAACAGCGGAACTCCCTCTGAAAAGAGTCTTTGCCAGTGACCTTGGGCATCTCAAAAACAAGCATCTAAAAGTTTTGCAGAGGCGCTGGGACTCTCGTCAATTGCAGGGCAAAGAACTTCCCCTGTTGATCTCTTGGCCACTTGGAAATTCTCTCGGGAAGTTCTTTTATTTGCCGGGGTCTTCTTGGAAAATAAAAAAAGGACGTGAGAAGTCTATGGGGGCAGATCGATGAGATTATCCATTCGCAGAGCAAGCAGAGCGGTTTCTTTCCTGGTTCTTGCAAGTCTTTTTTCTTTGGGTTTTCAAAACTGCTCTCCGGTGAAATTCAATGCCAATGTGGAGCCGCAACTCGCCCAAGGGGTTGAGCAGGTGGAGACAGAAGCGACGCCCACCCCCGCACCGACAGCAACGCCGGAGCTGACGCCCACACCCACGCCGGAGGCGTCCCTCACTCCGACTCCGTCCCCAACACCAACCCCCACTCCAAGCCCGACTCCGGTGGGGGTGGGCTGTGAGCTGGAAAAGAAACAAGAGGGGGAGACCTGGATGGCGGCGGCCGGGCAAGTGCGTGAGCCCGTGGAGTGCACGGTGGGAACCGGAACCCAATTCAGGGTCTTTGATCTGGAAAAAGAATACCTCTGTCAAAACGGCACGGCTTCCGAAACAGGCAAGGTCGTGAAAACCCCGGCCGGCCTTGAAGGCCAATGCAATCTGGATTGCGGCAGCAATAAAAACGGGGACCTCTGGTGGAACGATTTGGGCACCTCCGTGGAGACCCTGCAATGTGCGACTTCAACGACCACCACGGCCCAGGTGACCTACAAAAACGAAGTGGAGTATCAGTGCGTGAACGCCGTGGCTTCGGCGACGGGGAACACGCGAAAGACCAAGCTAAGTGAAACCGACTGTCCCCCGTTGACATTTAATGACCAGGACAATCAGGCCACCTTGGCCTATGAGGACATCTACCCCACGCCTCTGGATTCGGACTACAACGACTTTGTCACCAATATCAAGGTGATTGAGACTTATTCGAGTCTGGGTGAATTGAACAAAATCGTGGTGGAGTACGCAGCCAAACACATCGGCGGGGGCTTGCCCCACAAACTGGTGATGGTGTTTGACGGGATTGTGCGGGGCCGCGATGGCTGGATCAGCAACCAAAACAGCAAAACCTCGGAGCCCATGTTTCAGGGAGCGGCCAATATCAAGTACGAACTCTTTGACGGGGCTCAGAATCTGCTCAGTTCAAACCCCGCCGTCCCCAAGGACCAAGACTTGATCGTATTTGAGAGCACGAAGATCGCGGCGGAAAATCACTATATGGCGAGAATCACCATCACCGGAATCAACGGGCAGCAAAACCTGCTGAGCGTGCGCCAGGGGCTTTCAATCAAGCGCTATCGCTCCCTTTTGTATGTTCCGCATTCCGGGAAGTACAGCAGTGTGGAGACCTATGATATCGATATCAGCGATATCAACCCTACCGCCTTTGACCAATCCGGGCGACCTTTGGCCTTCTTTGTGCCGGTGAACTGGTTGGCGCCTAAGGAGGGCACGAGCATCACCAAGGCCTACCCGGATTTCCAGGCCCACGCGGATTACCTGAAGAACTCCATCACCAACCCCTCTTTGGTGGAGTCCGACAAAGCCAAGAATTGGTTTAATAACGTGATTCTGAACTACGTGGACCAAAGCCAGCCCTAAGGGGCGCTGTCCAACAAACGCTGGGTGTACTCATGCCGGGGGCTTGTAAAGAGCTCTTGGCTGGGACCCATTTCGACGATTTCACCGAAGTAAAGCACGAGCGTGCGGTCGGAGATGTGTTTGACGACGGAGAGATCGTGGGAAATAAAAATCATGCTCAATTGAAATTCCCGCTGCAGGCTTAAGAGCAAGTTTAAGACCTGGGCCTGGATGGAGACATCCAGGGCCGAGACCGGCTCATCCAGAATCAATAACTTCGGGCGCAACATCAGGGCCCGGGCAATGCCCAGACGCTGTCTTTGCCCGCCGCTGAACTGGTGCGGGTAGCGCTCTGAAGTTTCGGGTCGCAGGCCGACTTTTTCCATCATCGCCAGAGCCCGTTCGTGGCCTTCCCGACGGGAGAGGCCTTCACTCACAAACAGGGGGTCGGCAATGATCTCCCAGGCTTTTTTGCGGGGATTTAAAGACTGATAAGGGTCTTGAAACACCATTTGGATTTGGTGCGGAAATTCTTTACGGGAAAAAGAGTTAAGATCTTTCCCGGCAAAGTGGATCTCTCCTGCGCTGAAATCTTCAAGGCGGGTGAGAACCTTGGCCAGAGTGCTTTTGCCGCAGCCGGATTCACCGACAACGCCCAAAATTTGATTTTCCGCCACCTCAAAAGAAATCTTTTTAAGGACCCGGTGCTCTTGCCGGGAGCCTGACAGGGATTTTGTAACATAAGATTTCTCCAGATCTTTAACTTTTAAAAGAGAACTCATGGGGCCTCCAAAGGACGGTGGCAGCGGAAACGGGTCGAAGAGGTTTTCACAGGCGGTGCCTGGGTTTTGCAAAGCTCTGTGGCGCGGAAGCAACGTGGATGGAATTGACATCCCTGGGGACGCTCCCGCAGCGAGGGCACCACGCCGGGGATGGCGTAAAGGTCCCCTTTCGCCATGCCTTCATGGGCGCTGGGGCGGGCCTTTAATAGCCCAAAGGTGTAGGGGTGATGGGGGTGCTGGATCAGATTCTGGGTCTCTCCACTCTCAGCAATCTCCCCGGCGTACATGACCTGGACCCGCTGGGAGTATTTTTTCACCAAGGCCAGATCGTGGCTCACCAACATCATCGACATTTTGTTTTCTTTCTGAAGTTCCACCAGCAGATCCAGAATCTGTTTTTGAATGGTCACATCCAGAGCCGTGGTGGGTTCATCGGCGATGAGAAGCTTTGGCTTGCAACTGATGGCCATGGCGATCATCACCCTTTGGCTCATTCCGCCGGAAAGTTCAAAGGCGTAGGATTTCATGCGCTTTTCCGCCTCTGGAATTCCCACCCGTTCCAAAAGACCCACCGCTTTTTTGTGGGCCTCCGCTTTTGTCAGCGGGAGGTGTCTTTGCAGGGTCTCAATCATCTGATAGCCGATGCGAAGACTGGGATTCAGGGCCGTCATCGGGTCTTGAAAAATCATGCCTATTTGCGAGCCACGAAGTTTTCTTAACTGCTCTTGGGAATTCAAATCCAGATTCTGCCCGGCAAAGCGGACTTGGTCGGCTTTCACCAGGGCGTTGGCGGGAAGAAGCCCCATCAAGGCCAGATTGGTCACGCTTTTTCCCGAGCCGGATTCTCCGACAATGCCGAGGGTTTCTCCTTCCTCCAAAGCAAAATCCAGGGAGCGCAGGGCCTCTAAGGGGCCGACTTCGGTTCTAAATAAAACGGAGAGGTTTTTAACTTCTAATAACAATTTTAAGTCCGATTCTTCAGGCGCGGGTCCAGGGCGTCCCTTAAACCGTCACCCAGTAAGTTAAAAGATAAAACGACCACTAAAATGCAAAGTCCCGGCAGATTCACCATCCACGGCGAACTCTCTAAAAAACTGCGGGCGTCAGAGAGCATTGTGCCCCACTCCGGGGTTGGGGCCTGGGCGCCCAGACCCAAAAATCCCAAGGCCGCGCAATTCAGCACGCCTTCGCTGAAGCCGAGGCTGGCTTGCACGATCAAAGGGGCCACGCAGTTCGGGAGAATTTCTTTGAACAAGATCCGAAAAGCCCCCGCGCCATAAAGCTGAGCGGCTTGGACATACTGCTTGTTTTTCTCGGCCAGAACCTGGGCGCGGATCAAGCGGGTGAAATTCGGCAAGGCCACAATCGAGACGGCCACGATGGCGTTTAAAAGTCCCGGGCCCAGCACCGCCACAATCACAATTGCAAAGAGCACACTCGGAAGAGCCATGATGAAATCCATCGTGCGGGAGATCACCCGGTCCACCCAGCCGCCGAAGTAGCCCGCGCTCAGGCCCAGGAACGTGCCCAGGGAGGCTGACAGAAGCACCACGCTCAGCCCCACCCACAGGGAGACCCGCGAGCCGTAAATCAGGCGGCTGAGAAGGTCGCGGCCAATATCATCCGTGCCGAATAAAAAATAATGCCCCTGAAAATGGGAATTGGGAGGCAATCTCAAAGCCCCATCCACCACCTGGTCCGGAGGGTAGGGGGACAGGATCGGCGCTAAAAGACCCAGGGTGATAAAAAACAGGATCACCCAAAGCCCGGCAAAGGCGCCTTTGTTTTTTTTGAGATCTTTGAAAAGTTCAAGAAAAAGCTCTCTCATGATCCATCACTTTAAAAGCGCATTTTTCATGCGCGGGTTCAGGTAAATATAAATCAGGTCCACCAGGGTGTTGGTCAGGACGATCACGCCGGCGATGATCAAGACCCCTCCCTGGATGACAGGGTAGTCGCGGGCGCTGATGCTGGTGATGATCCATTTGCCGATCCCGGGCCAGCTGAAAATGGTTTCCGTTAAAATGGCGCCGGTGATCAGGCTGCCAAAACAAAGCGCCAGGGTGGTCACCACGGGAATAAGCGCGTTGCGAAAGGCGTGGATCAGGACCACCCGGAATTCCGACAAGCCCTTGGCGCGGGCGGTGCGGATGTAGTCCTCACCCAAGACTTCCAGGAAGCTTGAGCGGGTCATGCGCGCAATCACCGCCAGGGGCACCGTGCCCAGCACGATGGAAGGCAACAGGAGATGCTTCAGAGCGCTCCAGAAAGGCAAAAGCCCCTCACTTTGCCGGACCTCGCTCTGCAGGCTGTCCACGAGGTAAAGCCCCGTGCGCAAAGGGAGGTCGTACTCAATGGAGATCCGTCCTGAAACGGGCGTCCAGCCCAGATGGACTGAAAAAAACAAGATCAAAACCAAGCCCCACCAGAAAATAGGCATGGAGTAACCGGTGAGCGAAGTGCCCATCAGAAAATAATCAAAAAAGCTGTTCTTACGAAGAGCCGCGATAATGCCAAAGGGGATCGCCAGCAAGGTGGCAAAGGTCATGGCCACCAGACTGAGCTCCAGAGTGGCCGGGAAGCGTTCAATAAACTCACTCCAGACGGTGTTCTTTGAGATGACGGAGGTGCCAAGGTCCCCTTTCACGACTTGCCCCAGGTAGTTGGCAAACTGCACTGGGATGGGCTTATCGAGTCCCATTTTTTGTTTGGCCTCGGCATAGGCCACCGGATCCATATTGCGTTCCCCAATCAGGAGCAAAACCGGGTCGCCGGGGACGAGGCGAATCAAAAGAAAGCAAACAAAGGTGATTCCCAAGAGGGTCAGGATCACTTCCAGCATTTTTTTTGCGAAAAAAACAATCACGTGGGGGTCCTTCTTTAATCAAGATCCACTTCGTTAAAAATATCGCCGCCCAGGGGTTGAATCTTGTAGTTTTTCACGTTCTTGGACATGGCCCTGAAAACGGTGGAGTGATCCACCGGCACCCATGGGGATTGGTCTTTAAAAATCACCTGGGCTTTCTCGTAAAGCTCGGTCCGCTTTTTCGGATCCGTGTTTCTTTTGGCTTCGAGAATCAGATCGTTGAAGGGTTTATGGCACCAGCGGGCGTAATTGGATCCCGAAGCCACGCTCGAGCAGCCCAAAAGAACCCCCAGGAAATTGTCCGGATCTCCGTTGTCCCCCGTCCAGCCAAACTGCAGGAGCGAGTGCTCTCCGAGCTTGGATTTCGAGAGGTACGTCGGCCAGTCATAGGTGACGAGCTTAACCTTGATGCCCACTTTCGCCAGATCCGCCTGCATCATCTCTCCGAGTTTTTTGCCGTTGGGGTTGTAGGGGCGGGTGACCGGCATCGTCCACATTTCCGTCTCAAAGCCATTGGCAAGGCCGGCCTGTTTTAAAAGCTCCTTGGCTTTTTCGGGATTGTAGTCATAGTCCTTCACGGCCTCGTTGTAGGACCAGATATTGGGAGGTAGAGGGTTTTTCGCCACCACGGCATTTCCCAGGAAGATGGCCTCAATGTAGGCTTGGCGGTTCAGGGCGTAATTCACCGCTTTTCGCACCAGCACATTGTCAAAGGGCTTTTTGGTGACGTTCATGGCGATATAGCCAATGTTCATTCCCGGTGCGCTCAAGACTTGGATGCGGGCGTCGGATTTTAAAGAGGGCAGATCCGAGGGCGCCGGTTCCGCGGAAAAGTGGCATTCCCCGGTTTTTAATTTTTGCGCGCGCACGTTGGCATCGGGAGTGATGGCAAAGATCAGCTTGGTGATATTGCCTTTTTTACCCCAATAAGACTCAAAGGCCGTGTAACGGATGGCGCTACCCTTGGTGTAGGATTGAAACACAAAGGGCCCTGTGCCCACGGGGTTGGTATCGATGAGATCTTTTTTATTTTCCCGCGCCAGTTGGTCGCCGTACTCCTTTGAGAGAATGGACATGAAAGGCATGGCGAGATTGGCCAGGAAGGGGGCCTCAGGATAGTTCAAGGTGATTTCCACCGTCTGGGGGGTTGGGGCTTTGATGGATTTGATCACCTTTCCCATGTCCATACCCTGGAAGTATTCGTAGTTTCCTCCTCCGACATTGTGATAGGGGTGGTCTTTTTTCCACTGGCGTTCAAAAGAAAAAATCACGTCCTCCGCGTTGAAATCCCGGGTGGGCTTGAACGTCTTGGTGGTATGGAACTTCACGCCCTTTCGCAGATGGAAGGTGTAGGTGAGCTTGTTTTTGGAAATGGTGTAAGACTCCGCCAGCATGGGAATGACTTTGGTGGTGCCGTTTTCAAATTCCACCAGGCCGTTGTACACCGGGTGCGCGGTGTTCAGCGATGTGCCGTCGGCGACCAATTGGGGGTTGAAGGAACTGGGGCTGCCTTCAGAGCAATATATAAAGGTCTTTGCCGAAGCCGTGGTGGTGGTCGTCAGAAGAAGAAGGCTTGCTAAAAACAAAACTTCCTTCATGGAGTCCTCCCGATTTTTTTAGTTTCTGTGGTTCATTGCGGGGTTTATGTGTTTAGTTGATCTTCAATGAACTTATTCAAAGTACCAGCTAAGTTCAATGTGGATTCTGTGTCAATAAACTTCCGAAGAATTCAATCCAGGCTTTCCTGGGGCTCGAGAAAGCGCCATTGCCCCTCAGGCAGGGGGCCGAGCTTAATTTTTCCCACGCGCACGCGTTTCAGGCCGCGCACTTTCAGGCCGACGGCCTCACACATGCGACGAATTTGTCGCTTTTTCCCCTCATGGAGCACAAATCGCAGCTGGTCTTCATTGACCCACTCCACCTGGGCGGGTTTCAGGGGCTTGCCATCCAATTCCAGGCCATGACGCAGAAGTTGGAGTTTTTCTTTCGGCAAAGATCCCTCGACGCGAACAAGATATTCTTTATCCACCTCGCTGTTCTCACCGATGATTTGTTTGGCGATGCGCCCGTCCTGGGTGAAAATCAGAAGACCTTGGGAATCAATATCCAGGCGTCCGGCCACAGCCAAGCCCTCCAGGTGCTCGGGCTTTAATTTCATCTTGGAATTGCCGAACTGATTCTGCGGGGTGATGAGTTTGATGGCGGGAAGATAGGGTGGCTCCGGTTGGGCGGAAACATAGCCGACGGGTTTATTAAGCAAGATCGTGACGAGGTTTTTTTGGTTTTTTAGCGCCTTGGCATCCAGAGTGACCCGGGCATGAGGGGACACCTTGGTGCCTAAGACGGAGACCTTCTCTCCATCCACAAAAACGAGGCCGGCGGCGATATAGGCATCCGCTTCCCGGCGGGAGCAGAGGCCTTTTTCAGCCATCAGTTTTGAAAGGCGGACTTTGTTGTCCGCGTCCTTGGAATTGCCCTCTGCGCTCATATTCGGATCTCCACCCACAAGTCGTTTGTTTCAAAAAGCCTTATATAGGAAATCCGCTCCCTTGCACAGCGCTCTTGAAGTTTTTTTAGAAGGTAGAGGGCGATGTTTTCGGTGGTGGGGATTTCGTCTTGAAACTCGGGAATGACGAAATTCAAATGCTGATGGTCCAGAAGGTCTGTGACGCCTTTCACCTGCGCCTGCAGCTCAGGGAGAGGGGTTTCAGAAAAGGCAAAGGCCACCTCCAGGCGGTAGTTATGGCCGTGGCCATAGGGGGTGAAGCATTTTCCAAAGTGGGCGGCATTGACCTCGGGCGGCCATTGCTTTTGCTGGTAAAAGTGAGCGGCGGAGAAATCTTCCGTTAAAATTCTCAGTTTTGTCATTGCAAGTTGATTCCCCCATCCACCGTCAGGATCGCGCCCGTGGTCCAGGGGGAGAGGTCGGAGCCCAGGAAGTAAATACTCTTGGCCAGATCCTCCGGGGTGCCGATGCGACCCAGGGGCTGAAGGCTGGCCATTTCCTCCAGGATCTCCTGCTTTTGCGGGCCTTGAAGGGTGTTGAACTGGTGAATAGGGGTGTCAACGATGCCGGGGCAGACGCAATTTACGCGCACGTTATAAGCGCCGGCTTCCTGCGCCAGACTCTGGGTCCAATTGATCATGGCGGCTTTCATGGCGGCATAGGCGCCGGTGTTGGAGTTGGGGCGCAGTCCCAGGGTGGAGGACACATTCACGATGGAGCCTTTTTGGTGTTTTTTAAAGTAGGGGATCAATAGACGGGTGAGGCGCACGGGGCCGAGAAGGTTGGTTTGAAATTGATCCATCCACAGGTCATCCCCGCCCTCTTCCATGCTGTGGGTTTTAAAGATGCCGGCGTTATTGATGAGGATCTCCAATTGGTAGAGGGGGTTTTCAAAAATTTCTTTAACGCGTTTTTCGACTTGCGCCGGCTCCCGCAAGTCGCAGGAGAGCAGGCAGGCCCCGGCCGTGCATTGCAAAGCGGTTTCTTCCAGGCGTTCTTTGTTGCGTCCCATGAGGTAGACAAAGTACCCGTGGCGGGAAAACTCCAGGGCGGTGGCCTGGCCGATGCCAGAGCTGGCTCCTGTGATCAAAGCGGCTTTTTTCATAAAAACTCCATCAAAGGTCGAGGTCTGTCATGTTATCACTGTCTTGCGCCGATGAGTAGACATGTCGTTGCAAGAAGCCGCCAAGATTGGCATAAAATATTTTATTTTCGGCCTGATCTTCTTCTGGGCTTTTTGGGGCCATCTTTAAGTCGGGACCCACAGGGCACGGACCCCTTTCGCTGGGGCGCGGTCCCCTTCTGGGCGGCGAGTCTCGGCCCCGCTCCTGAAAAAGGCGCCACAGAACCCTCCGCTCTCCTCAAGGCTAAGTCCGAGACGGCGGCCGAGGCCGAGGAGGCCGAGGGCGATAGAATCCCTTTCATGTCTCCCAAGCTCTCTTGGGGCCCTAAAACCTGCGCCGGGTGAAGCTCTCCTGGCGGTATTTGTAAGCATTGTGAGCAGCACAGAGGACCTGCAGGTTGGTTTTGTCGTTTGTGCCCCCAGCCCAGCGGGGTTTGCGGTGATCTACTTGCAGGCAAAAGGTGCTGCCACAGCGCTTGCCCGTGCGGGAATCGGTGAACTCGCAACCGTGGGGAGTTTTCGTGAGAAGCTCCCGCCGGAGCCGGGGCGTGAGGGGCTTGGGAGAGGAGCCTTTGGTGTTGCACTCAGTCACCGCCTCGGTGGTGGTGGGTGCAACGGAGGTGGGCTCACCCGAGGTAGGCTTTTCAGAAATCTTCTTCTCCGGTGTTTTCTTTTCCAAAGAGCCTGGCTTCTTTTTTAAATATTGAGCCGCAAGCACTTCTAAAACACTGCCCCAGGAAATCTCCTGATGCTGCTGCTTTAAGGCAGGGATTAAGCTCTCTTTGCATTTAAGCAAAGCCTCATGCTGAGCTTTGGTGAGGGTGAGCTCGAGCCTCACCGAGGCATCTCTTTGCACTTTCTGGGTATCGGTTTTCTTGAGGGGAATCTCCAGCGCTTCCGAAAGAATTTGCTGACTTTCCGGCAAAGACTTTTGACTGATCTTTGCAATCAGCTCCGCTTTCTTTTGAGAGGAGACTTTCTTTTGCTCAAGGCGTTCTTTGTCTTTGAGAGCCCGGCTCAGTTCCCCAATCTGAGAGAGATTGACGTTTCCTGCTTGAATCTCTTGCGAGAGCGAGGGCACATCTTTGAGCAGTCTTGCCGCTTCCAGGCGTCTCAGCGCGGCAGAGCCTGAGTATTTCATTTCTTGTACCAGGTAGGCGTACATCGAAGAGTAAGCTTTCGCGAGATAGAGCTCCCGGCGTTCCACTTCTTTGATATGCTCTAAAATCACATGCAGAAGTGTTCTCTCTTTTTGCACCAGATCTTTCAGACGGGTTTCTAAGGCCTCGTGACTAAGTTGAGAAAGGGGATTCATGGTGGGGGCTCCTTTTAAAAAATAATTTAAACGAAGAGATTTTTTCTTCCCAAGAGAGGCTTTGAAAAAGCCCCTCTTGAGAGAGGGGTTAAAACCTCTTTCATCTTTAAACAAAAACTATATACCACAGGAATTTCTAAGGCCTTTTGAAGACAGGACGAGATGTCTTTAGAATGGGGGTTGAAGCCTCCAGAAAGGCTCTGAGAGGCCTTAAGAAAGATCTTCTCCTTGAAAAAAGCTTCGAGGGTTCTTTTCCAAAGCGCCTTGCCAGGATTAAAAACCCCGAGAGCCCGTCAAGGATTTTATTAAATTATTTTTGTTTATCATCGCGGCCAGTCACCGTATCGGTGGTGGCGGCAGGAACGAGGGGACTTAGTCCCAAGCGCGGTGATGAAATGAATCTCTGCACTCAGTCACCGCATCGGTGGTGGCCGTGAAAGTAAAGACGAGCGGACGAAAAGACAGAAGAAGGGACTCAGAAACGACGATCAGGAAAGTCATGAGAATCACGGATCCCTGATCCACGACAGCGGCAGGCAAGCACGAACCCCTCATTCCCGCGCACAAAAAAAGGGCCGATCTTCTTGATCGGCCCTTAAAATGGAAATGGAGTGCAAGGTGTTTTCCAGAGGAACGGAGACCTTATAAAACCAGATTAAGCGGATTTTTTAGCCCGCATAAAGTGGTAGTGTTTTTTCTCAAAATCAGCTGCTTTCATGCCTTCTTTCGTCAGCAATCCAGCCTTGAACCATTCAAAGTGCTCTGCGCAGAAACCGGCTTTCTCGGGCTTCTTGTTGCAGCCTTCGCCACAGCATTTTGTGGGACCCAAAGGAACGACATTGTTTGGAACTTGTTTCTCATGCTTCTTTTTTTCTTCAGACATTGGAATTTCTCCCCGTTGTTTTACCCGGTCGATTGAGACTGGATATAAGCCTTATCGGCCTAGGTCGGGAAAAGTTGAGACAAAAGTGGGGGTCTAAAGAGGGAGATTTTTGCTCAAACCCAAAGCGGCGTCTCAGGTTGAAGCAGAAGGCGGTGCGCCAAAAGAGGTTCGCTGGCCCTGTCCGTCAGTTTGTCTGTCTGTTCGAAGAAGGTCGTGTTCGGAGCCTACAAAGAGGCGGGGGATTCACCCTGAAAGCTCAGCCCCGCCAGATCCAGTTGGTTCATGGAGTTCAGGCGCCAGCCAGTAAAAGTCTTCTTGGCAAGGATGGAAAAGTGAATCTGCCCCAAGGGAATGAGCAAATGCCGATCCATGAGATAGCGCACGCCCTCCGTGCAGTACTTCTTTTGCTCTGCAGGTCCTGTGGCCTCGCCCAGTTTTTTTAAGATCTCCTGATAGCCCGCCTCGTTCAAACGCAGGTAGTTCTCAGGGCTCCACTCCGCGAAGGTTTCAAGGGTGGCCAGGCAGGTCGGGCGGTCCGGTGCCACCCCTTTGCGAAAAAGGTCCGGAGGCTGTTGTTGCAGTTCTTTGAGAAAGACCTTGTTGTCGCGAAGAAGCATCTGCACCTTCAGGCCCAGGTTCTTTTGCCATTGGGCCTGAAGCCACTCCGTGGCCCGGCGGTGATCTTCTCCGCCCAAAGAAGAGTACATCATTTTTAAAGCCGCCACAGGCCGCGCCTCCCCGGTGGCGGCCTCTTTGGCCTTTTTCACGTCCAAGGAGTAGCAGAGTTCTTCCCGGGTCCAGGCGCTCGGGATCCCCGGGCAACCCGGCCTTCCTTCAGAGGAGAAAATCTTCTGCAGCTCTTGATAGTCCAAAGATTTTGCCAAAGCCTCGCGGATTTTTGGGTGCGCACGCAGGCTGGGGCCAAAGCCAATATAATCAAAGCGGATGACGGGGATCCAATAAAAATCAGGCCGGGATTTCAGCTTCGGAATATAAAGCGTGGGCAGGCGGCGCAAGAAATCGAGTTCATTTTTTTCGTAAAGCTGCAGGGCCACGCTGTCTTCATTGATAAAGAGGAACTCCACCGGCGGGCGTTTTGCGCCAGGGGCCCCTTGATACCGGGGATTGTCCACCAGCTGGATTTTTTGCCCGCTCTTCCATTCTTGAACCTGATAGGGCCCGCTCACCACAAGCTCCGACACTTTCTGCCCGGGTTTTAAAAGATGCTTAATGGGCGCCAGAAGAAAACTGGCCAGGTTGTATTCAAAGTCGGGATCCTTTTCTTCAAACTCAAAGCGCAGGGTGTATTTGTCAGGAGCGGTGATCCCCAACTGGTCCATCTTCTTTTGCCCCTTGTAGATGGCAGGAGCATTTTTGATTTTAAAAAGCAGATCCGCCCGCGGCAGGGCCTCTTTCGGATCCAGAATGCGGTGGTAGGCCCTGAGGAAATCCGAAGCAGTCAGGGGGCTACCGTCACTCCATTGTAAGTTTTTTTTGAGCTTGCACACCAAAGCAAGGGATTTTTCCCTTTTGCAAGACTCCCCAAGGTCGGGGACTAAGCCTTTGTCATTGTCATAGATAAAAAGATTGCGGAACAAATTCTGGATCACATAACTGGAGGCTGAGGACTTCTGGGCGTGGGGATCCAAGGAGCCGGGCTCACTGGAGAGATGCAGGCGAAAGGGGGGAGGGGAGGCGGTCTTGGCCGCTCCCGCCCCGCTCACGGAAAAAAAGGCCGCCAGAATCATCCCCAGAAGGGCCTTTTTTTTAAAGCACATGGGCTACTTATCCAACTCCATTTTGGCGATGGTTTGCAACTGCATATTGGTCGTTCCTTCGTAGATCTGGCCGATCTTCGCATCCCGCCAGAATTTTTCCACGGGGTACTCCTTGGTAAAACCATTGCCGCCAAAAAGGTCCACGGCTGTGGACGTGATGTGGGCGGCGGCGCGGGAGGCAAAGAGTTTTGCCATAGCCGCAGCCTCAATGAAATCCTGTCCGCTGTCTTTGAGGCGGGCGGCATTGTACACCATCAAGCGGGCCGCTTCGAGTTCCGTGCGCATTTCCGCCAATTGGAATTGCACGCCCTGGAAGTGGGCGATGGGTTTACCGAATTGTTCACGGGATTTCACGTAATTCAAAGCGGCTTCATAGGCCCCTTGCGCGATACCCACCATCTGGGCGCCGATGCCGATACGGCCTTCGTTCAAAGTTTCAATGGCGATTTTGTAACCTTTGCCGACTTCGCCAAGGACGTTCTCCAGGGGGACCTCGCAGTTTTCAAAAAGAAGCTCACAGGTGGAACTGGCGCGGATGCCGAGCTTGTCTTCTTTTTTGCCGACAGAGAAGCCTTTAAAGGACTTTTCAACCACAAAGGCGGTGATGCCCTTATAGCCTTTTGCGAAATCCAGGTTGGCAAAAACAATATAAACTTCGGCTTCTTTGCCGTTGGTGATCCAAAGCTTGGATCCGTTCAGGACGTACTTTCCGTCCTTCACTTCCGCCTTCAGTTTTAAAGCGAAGGCATCAGACCCTGAAGAGCTTTCTGAGAGGGCGTAAGCCCCCACCCACTGGGAGGCCATTTTGGGAAGATATTTGCTTTTGAGGGCCTCGCTGCCCCATTTTAAGAAGGCGTTGGTGACCAGGGTGTTTTGCACGTCCAAAAGAACGCTCACAGAGCCATCCACCCGGCCGAGTTCCTCCACGGCGAGGCAGGCCATGGTGAAAGTGGAGCCGGCGCCGCCGTATTTCTCGGGAGTTTCAATGCCCATCAGGCCCATCTCAAAAAGTTTTCTCACGAGGGCCGGGTCCATTTGCGCTTTTTCATCCATGGCGGTGACCTGGGGCTTGATTTCGGCTTCGGCGAAGGTGCGCACGGCTTCCTGGAAGGCTTTTTCGTCTTCAGACAGAACAGTGAGGGCCGGACGCGCGGGAACGCTCGTAGTATCAACAGAACTGGACATATAAACTCCTTCAAATTTTACGGAAAAAAGCCTCTAAAAACTATCTGCAAGCTCCCGGGGAATCAATCAGCATGTTCTGCGTCATTTGCTGCTTGATCTTTATGCAGCCAGAGGCGCGGGTCTGGACATTCATCTAGCGGTCAGTTAGCGTAAGAGTGTTGCGATGAAGTTAATAATCTTTCCAAGCCTGGGAGACCTCTCAAATGGATTTTTTGGAAATTGGTGCGAAAATCGGCATCTACTACGTCCCGTTTTTGTTCGCCCTTTGCTTTCATGAATTTGCGCACGGCTGGGTGGCCCGCTTGCGCGGCGATAATACGGCAGAAATGATGGGACGCCTGACCCTCAACCCAGCAGCCCATATCGACTGGTTGGGAACTTTTATGCTGCCGATGATGTCGATTGTTTTTAACACCCCGATCTTTTTTGGTTGGGCGAAACCGGTGCCCGTCAACGCCCGCAACTTGAAGAACCCCCGCAAGGACATGTTCTGGGTGGCCCTGGCCGGGCCCCTTTCAAATATTTTATTGGCGGTCCTTGGCGCTGTGGTGGTGGCGGTGACAGCCCGCTATCTCATGTTTTCCGCGGTGGCAGTTTCTGTTTTGAAAATCCTGCAGGCCTTCATCACCACGAATCTTTTTTTGGCGATGTTTAACCTGATCCCCTTAAATCCCCTGGACGGAGGCAAGGTTTTGGCCCGCTTTTTACCGGCCCACGTGAATTATAAACTGGAGCAAAACGAGCATATCACCAGCATGCTCCTGATGGCTCTGGTGCTGACCGGGGCTCTGTCCGTTCTGGCGGTGCCGGTCTTCTGGACGCAGCAGCTTCTGATGAAAGCCGCTTTGGGGGGGATGTTATGAGCGAACCGCAACAGCAAGACTCTTCCGCGCCCCCGGCCGCCAAGCCCCCGCGCCGGGAACGGGTGATGAGCGGGATCCGCGTCACCGGTCCCTTGCATATCGGAAATTACTGGGGGGCTTTAAGCAACTTCGTAAAGCTGCAAAATGAAGCTTTGTATGATTGCTATTTTGGCGTGATGGATTGGCACGGGATGACCACGGCTTACAAAAACTCACAGGAGATCGGGGCTTGGACCCGGGACATGATGGCGGAGTTTTTGGCGTGGGGCCTGGATCCGGAGAAGTCCACTCTCTTTGTGCAAAGCAAAGTGCCGGAGCATCTGGAACTGTTTATGATTCTCGCCAATCTCACACCGATGGGATGGTTGGAGCGGGTCACGACCTGGAAAGACGCCCAGGAAGAGGCCAAACTGAATGACACCCACAACCTGGGTCGCTTTGCTTACCCTGTTTTGCAGGCCGCGGATATTTTGGTTTATCGCGGGGAGAAGGTGCCCATCGGAAAAGACCAGGTGTCGCATCTGGAAATCTCCCGGGAGATCATCCGTCGCTTTAATTTTCTTTATAAGGCCAAACTGCCGGAGCCGCTGCCTTTGTTTACCGAGGTTCCGGTTCTGCCAGGGCTGGATGGCCGGAAGATGTCGAAGTCTTACAATAATTTTCTGCTGCTGACTCCGGATGAAAAAACACTGAAAAAAAACGTCAATGCCATGGTGACAGACCCCGCCCGGGTGCGCCGGGAAGACCCGGGGACGCCGGAGCTTTGCTCCGTGTACGGTTACCACAAACTCTACTCCAGCGCTGACGACGTCGCCTGGGTGGAGGCCGGTTGTCGCACGGCCGGCATTGGCTGCGGGGATTGCAAATTAAGACTCTTCAATAATATCGAAGCCCTGACCAAAGAACCTCGAGAAAAGAAAAAAGAGTTGTTGAATAATCCGAAACGGCTTGATTCAATTATCGACGCGGGCTGCGAAAAGGCGCGAAAAGAAGCGCAAAAAACTTTGGAAATCGTACGCTCAAAGATGAAATGGTAGAGGGAAAAAGCGTCAATGAGTATTAATATCCAGCTTCCTAAATTTGAAGGTCCCCTGGGGCTGCTTCTGTATTTAATCCGCAAAGAGGAAATGGACATCATGGACATCAACGTCCATGAGATCACCAAGCAGTATTTCGAATATATTAAACTCATGAAGGAACTGGATCTGGAAGTGGCCGGGGAGTTTGTCGCCATGGCCTCCACCCTGATCCATATCAAGTCGCGCATGCTTCTTCCCCAGTATGGGGAAAACGGGGAAATCATTGAGGTCGAAGACCCGCGCAAAGAACTGGTGCAGAAACTTCTGGAGTACCAGAAGTACCAGGAAGCGGCCAAGATGCTTTATGAGCGTCCGTTGTTGGGGCGGGATCTATGGGCCCGGGGCCTGCGCGAGACTTTGGCGCCCAAAGAGGATGAAATCATCCTTGAGGAAAATGCGCTCTTCTCCCTGATCGCCTCTTATCGCAAAGTGATTAAGTCCGCGAAAAAGAAAATCCACCAGGTGGCGGCCAAAGCCCAGTCGATCGCCAGCCGTATTTTGGAAATCAAAGACCGTCTTGTTGTCGGGCGCAAGGTGGTGATGATGGACCTGGTCACCGCGACCGAGGATCGCTCCCGTCAGGCGCTGATCACCTTTTTATCCCTTCTGGAACTCGGGAAGATGGGCTTTGTTTCTTTGTTTCAAACCGAGGCCTACGCGGATATTTATATTGAAGCCCGCAAAGAAGTGGCGGGCGATGTGCTCTCCAGCGTGGAAGAATATGGCTCGGTGAATTCCGAGGCCGCGGCGGAGGAACTGATTGCTCAATCAGAAAAAGAAGCGGCGGAAGAAGCCGCTTCTGCCCAGCAGGGCGAGGAATTCATTTTAACGGACGCCGAGGATCAGGAGCAGATGGCTCTCAGGCCCGTGATGGCTGCGGATCAAATCGGCGTGGAAAAAGAGGAGATCACCGCCGAGATGGCCAGTGATGAAGAGATTTTTGCAGCGGAAGAAGAACTTTTTAGAGACGGCAACATAGAGGGGGAAGCTCTTGGCTAAAACAAAGAAAGTATCCGATTTGGCGCAAGAGGCGTTGGCATCCGCCTCCTTGTTTGATGAAGATTTAACCACGGCGCAGAAGAACAGCGCAGGCGAAGCCCTGCCGGAAGAATTCTTTGCCGGTGAAGCGGAAGAAGAAACCGAGTCTGTTCTAGAGACTGAAGAAGCTGAAGAGTTGGAAGAAACGGAAGAAACAGAAGAGCTGGAACTGAGGGGGGATGTCGAAGTTGAAGCCTCCGTCTTTTTGCAGGAAGAGGAAGAAACCCCGGGATTTTTGCCGGACGTCAGCGAGGACGAAGCCGTTCAGGACGCTGAAGCCGCAGTCTCTTTGGAGGGCACCGAACTGGATGACTTTGAGTCCGTGGAGATCGAGGAGCTTGAATTTGTTGAGGATGAACGCCTTGAGTCCATCGTTGAGAGCATTCTCTTTGCCTCCGATCGTCCTGTCAGCATGGCCTCCTTAAAGATGGTTTTTAAAGGCACCAATGTCACCTCCCAGAAAATCCGCCGGACTTTGGAAAATCTGGCTGTGGAGTACGCCGGGGGGCGCCGGGGCGTGACTCTGGAAGAGGTTTTGGGGGGCTACCAGCTGCGCACGAAAATCGACAATATGGAGTTCATGCGCCGCACTCTGAAAGCGCGTCCGTTTAAACTCTCAGGCCCCGCCCTGGAGGTTCTGGCAATTGTGGCCTATAAGCAGCCTTTGGTGAAATCCGAAGTGGACGTGATCCGCGGGGTGGAATCAGGGCATCTTCTGCGGGCCTTGATGGAAAAAAATCTCGTTTGTTTTGAAGGGAAAAGCGATCTTCCCGGTCGTCCCATGCAATACGGAACCACTCGCAAGTTTTTGGAAATTTTCGGCCTTCGCAACCTGAAAGAACTCCCCACCTTGTCGCAAATTGACGAGCTTCTGCCGGAAGGTATCGGCGATGAGGAGGAGAAGGAAAAACAAACCCTGAGCACCATCACGGACAGGATGGCGGAGGCCGTGGGCAGCAGCTACTCGCAAGGGGAAGAAGAACTCAATAAAATCACGGAGCAGTTGGAGGAGATTTCAACATCTTCGGAGTTTTTTGAAAGAGAAAAGCTCCGTCAGCGCGAAAAACGCGATCAGGAGCGGGCGCAGAACATCCGCGAAGCTTTGGCCATGGGCGAAGAAGTATCCACCCGCGATGCCAACTGGCTGAAGCGTTATGATGAAGCTCTGGCCGCGGGCCAAAGTGCTCCCCTGGTCAGCGAAGGCGAAGGAGAGGCGGCGCCGTCCCCGGAAACGACGGAGCTTCAGCGCGCCATAGTGGCTTTTGACGCCGAAACAGAAGTGGAAGAGGACCTTGAGGAAGAACTCCCCTTCCTCGGAGAGGCTGAGGATATTGGCGAGGATGATGCCAGCGTCTAAGAGGCTTGCCATTTTTGCAAAGGCTCTTTTGAGCCTTTGGATCCTTTACCATCTTTTTGTCGTGGTCATAATGTCAAACCCCGGTTCCTTTTTGGAGAGAAACCTCCGGGGCTGGCTTGCACCCTATGCGAATATCACTGGCTTTAATACGTCCTGGAATTTCTTTGCCCCGGACCCGGCCAGCACCATGTACTTCCACTATTGGATTCATTTTGAAAATGACCGCGGAGAGCCGCTCAAGGACCCGGTGGAGGGGTTTTTGCCCCAGGATAAAAACACCGCAAGCTTTGATGTGCGCCGGCGCCGGGAGCTTTATCTCATGCACTACTTTTTCCGCCGCCCCGAGCGTCTGGAAAGTCTCTTTGTGCCGCATCTTTGCAAGGAACACCCTGGCGCCACCACCGTGCGCATTGAATTTATGGTGGAAACCATTGCCCCTTTGGATGAGGCGAGGGTTTTTAAAGACGAAGCCATGTCGGACCTGTCCAAGCAACTGGAGCTGATCAAGCGGGAGTATCCTTGCCATGCTGAGTAAGTTTGTAAAAGTCTGGGACGGGTTCTGGTTTGCTCCGCGCAGTTTGCTGAATCTGGCCTGTCTTCGCTTGGTGCTGACGGGGACCATGTTTCATCTTTACTTCCTGCGCTCCTGGAATTTGAACTATTTCACGGAGGCGTGGTTTGTGCCCCGCTCTCAGGCTCTGGCGATTATTGATGAGCCCCTCCGGCCGGCCTGGGCTTGGTTTTTCTGGCCGGATTCGGCCACCCTCTGGGTTCATGCCGTTTACGTGGGCGCTCTTTTCTTGCTTTTTCTGGGCGTGGGGGGGCGGGTCCTGGCGCTTCTGGCTTGGGTGCTGCACATGGGATTTCTCACGCGGAATAACGGCGTGACCTTTGGCGCGGACGTGATTTGCGGGGTGTTTTTGTTTTACCTGGCCTTCTGTGACAGCTGCGCCCGCTTAAGTCTCCGCAATCTCTGGAGCCGGAAAAAGCCGCGCCAGAGCTCGGATCCCCTGACTTCGGCCATGATGCGCCTGATGCAGTTCCAGATTTGCATTATCTACGCCTTTACGGGCTTTGAGAAACTCAAAGGCGCCACCTGGTGGGAGGGCACCGCTCTTTGGACCGTGCTCGCCAATCCGCAAATGGTGCAGTGGGACTGGTCTTTTTTACGACACGCTCCTTGGGTGATTGTGGCGGGCAGTTTTATCAGCGTGCTGTTTGAAGTTTATTTTCCAGCCGCGATGATGGGTCGGCGGTGGCGAAACCCCTGGCTGCTTCTGGGAACCGCTTTTCATTTGACGATTGGTCTGAGTATGGGGTTGATGCATTTTTCCTTGTTTATGATCTCCACCTATTTCCTGTTCTTGGAGCCGGCCGCCCTGGAGCGCGCCCTCACCTGGATTCAGGGGCGCTGGAAACGTGGTCTTGTCTCAGAATGAGAAGGCCTCACGTCCTTTCCTGCCAAAACCCATGGATTCTGCTAAGATAATCCCATCGGGGGAAATTCCGCATGTCCATGAAGCCTCTCTTTCACTCACTGCTTCTTTTTGCCGGATGGGCTCTTTTATCCGCCTGCAACCAATTTTCTGACGGGGGCCTTGTCGGAGATTACCAGGACACTTCAAAATGCCCCGCCAACGGCTGCGCCAATCAAGCCGCCAGTGCCAATGCCCTTCGCTTGACGATCACCGGGAATGCAGTGTCGCTGTATCCGGCCGCCACGGATGAAAAATTGGAAATCAGCGGGGACTGTCACGCCTCCACTTATCCGAGCAACCGGATCAACGTCGCAGTCACCACTCAAACCGGCAACGCCCCGGTGACGGTCCCGGTTTATAATCTCAGCGGCATTTCCTCCGCCCAACCTTTTTGCAATAAAGGAAAGTACAACCTGGCTCTCGATATCCGGAATTTAGCCAAGAGCACGATCTACAGTGTGCAGCTGGAGTTGGTCGCCTTTGATTCCCTGGGCACTCCCTATACGAGCGCCGGAGGCGGCCGGGTCCGCCTTAATTTGGTGCGATAAAATTATATTTCTGCCAGTATTCTTGAAACAGAGCCGGCTTTCTTTTCTCCAGAATAATCAGTTCATGCAATTTCAGGTCGCGAAGTTCCGTGGCTCTTTGCTCTTTTTTGATTTTAAACTCACCCTCGGTGGGGCTTAAGGTGCTGCCAAAGGGAAGTCTGGCCAAAGCGACCTCCTGAAGTCCCGGATCCATCATTTTTTCCAGAAGGTGGTAGGAGAGTTTTCTATTAGGGGAGTTGCGCGGGGCCATCATCCCGTAAATCAAAAGAGCCGGCCCCTGGGGGGCGTTAAGAGCCCGGGTGTGGGGTAACTCCAGAAGACGGGGCACTTCCCAGAGGGCGGTTTTGGCAATTTCCGCCGGCAAATGCGTTAGTTTATACGACTGGATGTCTTTGAGCCTGAGACCGCCGCCCGGCAGGCTTTTCGCCCAAGCCCCCAGGTGGCTCACCATAATATCCGGGTCGGGGTAGAGATGAATTTCTGAGAGATTTTTATTGGTCAAAGCCGCAAGGAGGCTTTCGCCCAAGGGACTGTCCTGATGGACGCGAAAATGCGTGACCGTCCAGTACAGAGGAAGCACAAAAAGATTTTGCCCTTGCAGGGAAATAAAATCCGCGGAAAGACGGCTTTCCATCGACTCCGCAACGGGAGTGAGTTTCAGTAAAAGATTCTCTCGCTCTAAATCGGCCGCCCAAAAACTGGGGGCCAGGATCAAGTGGGGCCCGGAGCGCGTGACCAATTTCGCCTGAAGTGCATCCCAGTCATGAACTCGTTGCACCTCCACTTTTTGCCCCAGATCACTTTCCAGTGTTTTAATAAATTCCGGGGGGAGATTAAAAGGGGCGGCGTTGAGAAGGCGCACCGGCCCTTTCACAAGAAGGCTTTGCTGAAAGCTTAAGGGCAGGATCCCTTTCAGGTAGCCCGCCCAGAAGCAAACAGCGAGAAAAAAAGTCCAAAGGAAGAATTCCCTAGAACGCTTCATCAAAGGTGACGCTTCCGGAAACCCCGACCTGGTAAGCGGACACCCTTCGTTCAAAGAAATTGGCCAGTTCCTGCATATCCTGCAGTTCCATGAAGGCGAAGGGGTTTTTCACATTGTAGCGGGGAGAGATGTTCAGGCTTTCCAAACGCTGGTCAGCCACAAATTCCAGATACTGGCGCATGTCTTTGGCGGAAAGTCCCGCCACGCCAAATTGCAAGATGTCGTTTGCAAACTCCATCTCACAGTCAATGGCGTCTTCAAGCATCTGCACCACCATGTCTTCCATCTGCGCATTGAAGAGATCCGGCTCTTCGGCCCGGGCAGTTTTGATCACTTCCAGGGCAAAGGCCATGTGCATGCTCTCGTCACGGAACACCCAATTGGTGCCGGTGGCAAGTCCCGCCAGAAGCCCTTTTGAGCGCAGGAAATAAACATACGCAAAGGCCGCAAAGAAGAAAAGCCCCTCAACACAAGTGGCAAAGCAAATCATGTTCATTAAGAACTTCCGGCGGTCCTCTTTGGTTTGCAGAGTGTCGAAGTCCTGGATGGAGTCGATCCATTTAAAACAGAAATCGGCTTTTTTCTTGATGGAGGAGATGTTTTCCACCGCCGCAAAGGCCTCCGCCCGCTCGTCATGATTGGGGATGTAGTTGTCCAGCAAGGTCAGATAAAACTGCACATGCAGGGCCTCTTCAAAGAGCTGGCGCGAAAGATAAAGGCGCCCCTCCGGGGAGTTGACATGCTTATAAAGATTCAAAACCAGATTGTTCCCTACAATGGAATCCCCGGTGGCAAAAAATGCGACCAGACGGGAGATCAGGTGCTTTTCCGCCGGAGTCATCTTGGAGTGCAGGTCCACCAGATCGGTGGAGAAATCCACTTCATCCACTGTCCAGGTGTTTTTAATGCCGTTTTTATACATTTCGTAGAAAACGGGGTACTTCATCGGTCGCAGAGTGAGATTAAAGCCAGGGGCGAGTATCATTTTTCTAAAAGTCCTTCTTTTTAAATAAGTCCATTCATTCAATGCAAAAAAAACCGAAACCACCGGGGCGCGCGGGTCCGCCTATTGGCAGGCCTCGCAGGCTTCCGGGTTTTCCAGGGAGCAAGCAATCACTTCTGAGTCCGTGTAGGCCTTTTTCGGTGCCGCCTCCACAACCGTGGTCTCTGTAAGGCTTCCGGTTCCTGTGGTGGTGATGGACTTTTTTACGGTGGTCTTCGCGATGCTGGTCGCCGGACGAGAGCGCAGGTAATACGTCGTCTTCAAACCCTTTTTCCACGCATACATGTACATGCTGGAGAGTTTTCCGATGGTGGGGCTTTCCATGAAAAGATTCAGGGACTGCGATTGGTCGATGTAAGGACCCCGGTCCGCCGCCATATCAATCAAGGCTTTCATGGGCACTTCCCAGACGGTTCGGTAGATGTCTTTTAAAGCCGGCGGGATCGCCGCCACCTCTTGGATGGAGCCATCCATGCGCTTGATCTCATTGCGGATGTCCTCGTTCCACAGGTTCAGGGCCTTTAAATCACTGACCAAATAACGGTTGATCTGCATAAACTCCCCGGACAGGGTTTCGCGCTTAAACAGATTGCTGACCTGAGGCTCGGTCGCTTCATAACAGCCCACGATGGAGGCAATGGTCGCTGTGGGGGCGATGGCGATCACCAGGGAGTTGCGCAGTCCGTGCTTTTGGATCCGTTCTTTGAGCTTGGCAAAGCGCTCCGGCTGGCTTGGAGTCACGCCCCAGAGATCGTACTGCAGCAGACCTTGGGCGGCGCGGGTTTCCTCGTAAGCGCCATGGGGGCCGTAGGCTTCCGCCAGATCACAAGAGGCCACCATCGCATTGTAGTAGATTTCTTCCTGGATGCGGGCAGAGAGTTCCCGGGCTTTGTCGGAGTCAAAGGGGAGCTTCAATTGGAAGAAGGCATCCTGCAAGCCCATGACTCCCAGACCGACGGGGCGCCATTTGTGATTGCTGTTTTTCGCGGTTTCAATGGGGTAGAAGTTGATATCCACCACGCGGTCCAGATACTTCACAGCCGTACGCACGGTGCGGGCGAGCTTTTCAAAATCGAATTCACCGTTAGTGATGTGGCGGCCCAGGTTGACTGAACCCAGATTGCACACGGCGGTTTCTTTTTCGCAGGTCACTTCCAGGATCTCCGTGCAGAGGTTGGAGAGGTGGATCACGTTTTGCGGACGCCCGGTTTGGTTGGCTTTCAGGTTGGAGGCATCCTTCCAGGTCATCCAGCCGTTTCCGGTCTGGGCCAGGGTCTTCATCATGCGCACGTAAAGTTCGCGGGCTTTGACCTGTCTGACGTACATTTGTTTGGCTTCCGCCTCTTCGTAGGCTTTTTCAAACTCGTCCCCGAAAACATCCGTGAAATGAGGAACCGTATTGGGATCAAACAAAGACCACAGGCCATCCGCCTCCACGCGTCTCATAAACAGGTCCGGCACCCAGTTGGCCAGATTCAGGTTGTGGGTGCGCTTGGCTTCATCCCCGGTGTTGTCACGAAGCTCCAGGAACTCCTCGATATCCGCATGCCAGGTCTCCAGATAGATGCAGGCCGCCCCTTTGCGTTTTCCCCCTTGATTCACGGCCGCCACGGAGGAGTCGAGGGTTTTCAACCAGGGGATGATCCCGTTGGAGTGCCCGTTGGTGCCCTTAATCAAAGACCCACGGGAGCGGATCCGGCTAAAGCCCACGCCAATGCCGCCGGCGAACTTCGAAAGAAGAGCGATATCGGTGTATTTGTCGTAGATCGCCTTCAGGTCATCCTGCGGGGAATCGAGCAAATAACAAGAGGACATCTGCGGGCGCAGAGTGCCGGAGTTAAACAGGGTCGGAGTGGAGGCCATATAGTCATGGGAGGAGATCAGGCGATAAAATTCAATCGCCTCATCCACGTTCTGGGCCAGGCCGCAAGCCACGCGCATAAAGAAGTACTGCGGGGTCTCGATGACCTGACGGGAGGTCGGGTTTTTCAGAAGATAGCGGTCATACACCGTGCGCAGGCCGAAGTACTCAAACCGGTCGGTGCGATAGGGCTCAATTGCTGCGCACAGGGCCGCTTTGTGGGCTTCCACAAACTTATGCAGGGACTCAGACATCAGGCCCTTTTGGTATCCCATATTGACGGCGTCCGCGAAGGAGCCGATTTTTTGCGAGCGCACTTCTTCATCCATATAGGTGGAAAGCAGGCGGGCGGCCAGGCGGGAGTACTCGGGCTCCTCACCGATTAAAAGGCTCGCGGTCTGGATGCAGAGATTGTCGAGCTCCTTGGTGGAGGCTCCGTCATAAAGGCCGCTGATGGCCTTGGTGGCCACGCGCAGAGGGTCCACTTGGGTGAGGCCCTGACAGCAGCGGGTGACCCTCTCGACGATTTTGGTCACATCCACCGGCTCCAGTGTGCCGTCGCGCTTTTTCACCCTCATGATGTGTGGTGCGCTGAGATCAGATTGATAGCCCTGTCCGTTGGACTCTTGATTTAACATATGTGCGTCCCCTTGTTGACCGGCCATTTCGTGTATTCCCGAACGCCGGCGAAAAAAATCCCATTCAGTTTCTACCCCTCCGTAAAAACCGAACGATGTTGTGTTCAATAAAGTTGTATTTTCAAAGTGTGTTTAATCGAGAAAGAGAACTTCTTCCAATCGGATCCTCCTGAATTCCCCGGGATCTGGCTTCTAGACTGGACTTCAAAAACTCCTTCTTTTTTGAAGTCAATCACTAGATCTAGGGGTTGGTCAGAGTGGCCATATCCATATAGCCTGTCTTCCTCACACTTCGAGGATCCTCAGTTTTTGAAATGGAGTCAAACGCAAATCAGAAATAATTACAAAAAAAGCCTAGCGCTGCTTATCATTTGCGCAGGAATTTTGAACTTCTTGACAAGTCTGTCTTGGGAAAAAGCGCCACATTTCTTTGCAAGATACATAGCGAAAAAAACTCTAAAGAGTTGAAAGGACGAAAAAACAAGGGATTAACGCAGAGTCTAGATATAGCATTCTGTCACGATCTTAAATCAACCCCTAGAGTGGGGGCGTCGCCGGAAGGCTTTTGGTGCGCAAATGCTCGATCAAAGTCTGGGACTTTTGATCAGTGGCATGAAAGCACTGGCTTTGATGGGCCTTTTGCTCGCGCAAAAAATCAATAATGAACTGATGGGTGCCCATTTTATCCGAGGTCCAACGGGGCGCCACCAGTTCCTCCCAGCGCGAGGCAAAGGCCGCCAGACGATGAAGGGCGATGTGGGGGGAGAGATGTTGCAAAAAGAGTTTCACGCGATGGGCGTAGGTCTCCCGGTCAATGGGTGTAAACTCCCCGCGCTGATACAATTCTTCCAGGGGCGTGTTCTTCAGCACGTGCAGATTGTGAAGCTTCACATTGGTGATCGGCAACTGGTTCACGATCTCGGCGGTCTGGAGGATCTGCTCATCGGTTTCCCCGGGGTTTCCGAAAATCAAATGAATGCCCAGGTCCACATTGGTGGTGGTGGCAATTTTGTGAATGGCCTCCAGGGATTGCTGGGCGCTGTGGCCCCGGCGCAGAAACTGCAATTGATCCTCGAAAAAACTCTGCACGCCCAGCTCCACGGCGACAAAGGAGCGTTGGTGATACTCCTGCCACAAATCCAAAACTCCTTTGGAGAGGCAGTCCGGACGCGTGCCCACGACAAAGCCCTTCACGAAGTCGTAAGAGAGCGCGGTTTCAAAATGGGCCCTGAGACCGCTGAGTTTGGTGAAGGTGTTGGTATAGGCCTGGAAATAAACCAGGAAACTTTTGGCCTTGAATTTTTTGGCAATATGATCGCGGTAGGTTTCAATCTGCTGGCGCAGCTCCATGCTTTGGGATTCGGAGCGGGCGGCGGACCCCCAGACATCACAAAAGACACAGGTCTGCATGCCCTTCAGGCCGCGGCGGTTGGGACAGTCATCCACCACGCTCACGGGAATTTTATAGATTTTTTCCCCGAAGCGGTTTGAGTAGTGTTCTCCGATAGTGTAATAAGGAAGCCCGTTCCAGCCTTTTTCCATGGGACGATTTATAGAGACGCTTAAAGGAAAGTCAATGACTACACCGCAAACCTGGGCCGCGATCGGATTTGAAGTAGAAATTACGGGGGACGGCAGTCCCAGCCTCCGGCTTTGCCGGGACGAGGACAAAGGGGAGTCCATGCACCACTCCGGGGGCGCGGCGGAAGAAACAGAATTGATTTATGGCCGGGTCATCCGGCGTTGTTTTGCGCAGATCCCGGAGCCTCACTTTCTGTCCGTGGGGCTGGGGTTGGGGTATGTGGAGCTGACGGTGGCGCGGGAAGCGGTGGGAAGAGAGGATCTGCGTTTCACGATGGAGAGTTTTGAGTTGGTTCCGGAACTGAGGGATTATTTTATCGAGTGGCTGGAAGGCGGACAAAGCCTCAGCCCTGAAATCACTGCGGTTTACGATCAGGTTCTTCAGTTTGTTTTAAAAGACCAGAGCCTGGCCCCGGAGGAGGTGAAAAGCCACCTGCTTCAAGCCTTCCGCCAGGGGCGGTGGCGGCTGCGGGGGCCTTTGGAGGAGAGTCAGGAGTTTATGGCCCGGGCCCAGGCGGTTTTGTTTGATGCCTTTAGCGCCAAAACCACTCCCGTGCTTTGGACCGAGGAGTTCTTAAGTGAGTTCTTTACCAAGGCCACGGCGGATGATGCCCTCATTTCCACCTACGCCAGCCGCACGACCTTAAAGAGGGCCCTCAAAACCGCCGGGTTCTTCGTGGAAGTCCGCGAGGGATTTAAGGGGAAAAGAAATTCAACTTTGGGACTCAAAGGCCTTTTTCAGCCTACGACTTCGCCGGCGCCTGCTGGAACTTCTTCACATATTCGATAATGGCGGATTTAGGTTCACTGGGAAGTCCCAAAAAGCGCAGACCCGCATAGCCGTCGGCACTGACATAAACGACTTCCACGGTGGTGTTGATTTCCAGAAAAAGATTGGGACTGGAAAAGTGAATGGGAAACTTCTCCCCGATCTGCAGACCCTTGGCGCTGTTTACGCCAAGCCCCCCTTCGCTGACGGAAATGGCTTTGGCGTTGAGTTCGCCCATGGCGGCCACGCCCTTGACGCTTCCCATGATCGGAACGCGCGGATGGGTGCGCCGGCTGATTCCCAGTTCATCCATGATTTTCCGCACCTGGAAAACCTCTTTCCAGTCATCAAAGCCCTCGGACCAGATTCGCACCCGGGACAAATCGCTGTACTCTTTCAGGTTTTCAATCAGCTCCGGCAGATTCATGGGGGTGAGCTCTTTTTCGCCGACCCGCATTTTCCATTGGCGATCGGCCTGTTGTTCTATGGCATTTTGTTCCATTAAGGCCTTCACTGCCAAACGCCATTTCTCCGCCGGAAGCCATTCGGATTGGCCCCGCCCCCAAACAAAGGGATCTTTGGCTTTGTCAATGCGATTTTCAATTTCCTGATCCGCGTAAGGTCCGCTGACCTGCCCCTCCAGGAGCAAAAACCATTTTTTTTGATTCAAGAAGTTACCCCGTTATGATTCTCTCTTGATTATTACAACCAAGCTGAGGAATATTGTCAAATCACTGAAGGGTCTAACTTGTATGAAGTACGTTATTTCAGGAACGGATCGCGCGGATTCCAATACGCTGAAGATTTCCCGGTATATTCAGTCGATCTATAAGGATTTAGGAGAAGACATCGGGCTGCTGGATCTGCATGAGATCCGCGGCGAGTTCTCCTTGGGCCCGCATTACGGCAAGGACCAACCCGCCAGCCTGAAGGCCGAACTGACCAAGGTGGAAAAGGCCGACGGCATTATCGTCGTGTGCCCTGAATACAACGGGTCCATGCCGGGGATTTTAAAGTATTACATTGATCATTTAAAGTACCCTGATGCTTTTGAATACCGCCCCGTCTCTTTTATAGGACTGGGCGGAATGTTTGGCGGCTTGCGACCCGTGGAACACTTGCAGCAGGTCTTCGGTTATCGCAATTCCTTTATCTACCCCCAGAGGGTGTTTCTGCTCAACGTGCATAAGGTCATGAAAGACGGGGTTTTAACGGATCCGCAGATGCGGGAGTTATTAAAGGCCCAAGCCAAAGGTTTTCAGAGTTTCTGTAAGGCACTAAAGGACGCCGGCCTTGATGCAAACAGCATCCTGGCTCAAAAAGCCGCAACCTAATGCAGAGTTCACACCCGAACAAACACTCACGAAACGTCCTGGTGTTGGCCTTTGCCGCCCTGGGTGTGGTCTTTGGCGATATCGGGACTAGCCCCCTTTACGCTCTTCGCGAGTGTTTTGCGGAAAGCCACAACATCCCCCTGGAGCCTGCCAACATCATCGGCATTCTGTCTTTGATTTTTTGGACCATCATGGTTCTGATTTGTTTCAAATACATGGCCGTGGTCATGAAGGCGGACAATAAAGGCGAGGGCGGGATTCTCGCGCTGATGGCCTTGGCCTCCAGCGGGGAGCAGAGAAGTTCCTCCGTACGGCGTTTTCTGATCGTCACCTTCGGGCTTTTGGGAGCGGCTCTTTTGTACGGGGATGGGGTGATTACGCCAGCCATTTCCGTCTTATCGGCGGTGGAAGGGGTCTATTACCTGACCCCGGCCCTGGAACCCTTTGTCATTCCCTTGGCGATTTTTATTCTCAATGCCTTTTTTCTGATGCAGAGGTTTGGCACCGGCCGCATCGGGGTTGTTTTCGGGCCTATCATTTTGGTGTGGTTTGCGGCCTTGGGGCTTCTGGGGGTTCATGGGATTTTACAAAATCCCTCGGTGTTGGCGGCCCTAAGCCCGCTTCCAGCTTATGAGTTCTTCCAAGCCCATGGCTTTCATAGTTTTGTGGTTCTGGGATCCGTCGTGCTGGTGGTCACCGGCGGCGAGGCCCTTTATGCGGATATGGGGCACTTTGGCCGCCGCCCGATCCGTCTTGCCTGGTTTTTTGTGGCTCTTCCGGCCTTGGTTTTAAATTACTTCGGGCAGGGCGCCATTTTGCTGAACAATCCGGAGAACATTTCAAATCCCTTTTACATGCTGGCGCCCAAATGGGCTCTCGCCCCCATGGTGGTATTAGCCACCCTGGCCACCATCATCGCCTCCCAGGCTTTGGTGTCGGGGATCTTCTCAATCACCCGCCAGGCGGTGCAACTGGGTTTCTGCCCGCGCCTGGCGACGATTCACACCTCCAGCCGGGAGATCGGGCAGATTTACGTGCCTTTTGTCAATTGGGCGCTTTTTATTGGCGTCATCTGGCTTGTACTCACCTTTAAAAACTCCAGCAATCTGGCTGCGGCCTACGGCATCGCTGTGACGGGCACAATGGTGATCACCACCCTTTTAGCCTATGAGGTGGCTTTGCGGCGCTGGCGATGGGGCGTGGGCCGGGCGGTGCTGATCTTCGGCGCGTTTTTGATCGTGGATCTGGCCTTCTTTGGCGCCAATGTTTTGAAAATCGCCCATGGCGGCTGGGTGCCTTTGGTGATGGCCGGTGTGATTTATCTTTTGATGGTCACCTGGCATAAGGGGCGTTTGATTCTTTATGATCGCCTCAAAGAGCGCAGTGTCTCGGTGGAGGAGTTCTGCCAGCGCATTTTGCGCCAACCCCCTTTGCGGGTGTCCGGCACGGCCATTTACATGGCAGGGGACCCCTCGGGCATTCCCGCTCCCTTATTGCACAATTTGAAACACAATAAGGTTCTCCACGAGCGCGTGGCGATTCTCACCATCCAGACCAAAGACGAACCCTTTGTCCCGAAAAAAGAGCGCGTGGTGATCCGGGAGATCATCCCGAACCTTTACCGGATTGTGGTTTATTACGGTTTTATGGAAACGCCGAAGATGAAGCACATTCTCGAGGCCTGCCGCCAGCGGGACATTCACTTTAACGTCACCGAGACCACCTTTGTCCTGGGACGGGAGACCATTCTGCCAAGCTCCACCCCGGGCATGAGCCTGTGGCGGGAAAAACTTTTTGCGATCATGTCGAAGAACGCGCAAAGACCCACGGCCTTCTTTAAAATTCCGCCCAATCAGGTGATTGAAGTGGGGATTCAGGTGGAGATCTAAGACTCCAGGAAATGCCGGATCTCGTCTTTTTGCCTCATGCCGTCTTCGTAGCCGATTTCAATGAGTTGGCTGCAAAAAGAGGGGTCAAAGAGCAGGTAACTGACAATCTCGCTGGCATCGCTGATGCTGCCAAGGCCTTTGAGAAGGTAGCGGATGATCGGGGGGAGTTTCATGTGCTTTTGCTCGGCAATTTCCCCGATGTCGGCCGACGGGGAGATATAGACAAAGTCCACTTTCCGGTAGGGAAGATTCTCATGCAAGGACGGGGGGATTTGCTCAATCAGGCTGTTGATTCTCTCGAGTCTTTCGATATCCACCTCAACCCCATCCAGCATAATGGAATTCAGCAAAACATTTAAAACCCGCGCGACGCTGGGAGCTTTCAGGCTTTGCCGGAACTGATGCTCATAGGCCGTGAGCCCTTGTTTTCTGACGCCGATGACGAGGATCTTTTGGCAGCCAAGGTAAATGGCGGGGCTGCAGGGGGCGGTGTTTCGGACGCAGCCGTCCCCAAAGAACCTCTCATCCACCCCGACAGGGGGAAACAATAAGGGGATGGCTGCCGAGGCCAGAACGTGTTCCGCGCGGATCTGGGTTTTTTCACTTTGACGGCGGATCTTTTTCCAATCGGGAAGGTCTTTTCTTCCTTGGACAAAAGTGACGGCCACGGAAGACTGGTAATCCAAGGCCGTGATGGCGAGAGCTTTAAAAACCCCTTTATCAAGATTGTTCTGGATTTTGACTTCCGCCAGATTGTCCCGCACGAGTTGGTGTAAGGGGGCGGTATCGAGGAGCGCCTGCCCCGGGGCAGAGCCCGCAATGCCCCCCATGGACAGGGTGCGCATCCACTGAAAACCGATCTTTCCCAGGGAGCCGACGTTGGAATAAAAAACCTTGTCGCTGGTCATCTGGCTCCAGAGATCCACAAGGGCTTTGGTGGCGGCGGAAAAATCATCCGCTCCGGAGGCCAAGAAGGTGGCATTCAGGGCTCCTGCGCTGACGCCGGTGTAAACATCAAAGGCTTCTTTGATGTTGGACTCTTTGGCGATATCGGCCACCGCCGAGAGCACCCCGACCTGATAGGCCCCGCGCGCGCCCCCTCCCGAAAGAACCAATCCCTTATTCCGCTTCGTGTTTGTTGCCGTCATAGGGGACAGCTTACCTGAGGATCTCAAATTGAGACAAAGTCTTTTAGGGGTGTCCAGACCCTCAACGAACGGGCGCCTAAATTGTCCCTGGGCCTTTCTGGGGATTTTAAGGATATCTTGAGGAATTTTAGGAGGTGTCTTATTGCGCTTAAAAATCAGGAGCTTAGCGGATTATCCTGAAGTCTGGGGTGTGGTTTGAAGTTTGCTCCTTGGGTTTATGACAAAGGAATTTATTTTTCAGGAGGCATCTCATGGCACTCAACAGACTGCGGATTTATTTTTATATTCTTGGGGCGGCCTTGGTTCTTTCCGCCTGCGCCAAACGTGATTCCGAATTTAAAGCGCGAAAAAACGCCTCGGGAGCCACATATGTGGGAGTCCACTCGGAGGCCGCCGATGCTGCGGCCGCCGCGGCCGGATACGATACTGACATCCTTGCAGTGACGCAACCCCAAACCATTGCGGGCGGCGTGAGCGTGATGTCCTATCTGAAGGTGAATACCTACAACTATAAAGTCACCACCACGCACACCTCCGTGGGCACGGTCTCCACGGTCCGGCAAAATCTCAACGGGGCGGATTTTGAAATCAATGCGGTTTGCGCCACCGCGGAGTGCAACCCCTATTACCTGGTTATCAACATCACCCGGGGCGGCCAGCCGATCAAACAAACGGCGATGAAAAAGTATTTTTGGTATTCCGGCAGTGCGGACTCCAGTCAGGATTTGATCATGTCAAACGGCCCTGGCGAGTTTTTACCCGTGCAGTCCGCCATCGCCACTTTGGATCAGTACCGGGGCGAGAGTGTGAACTCGAATTATATGTACACGAAAGCGCAATAAGTTTTTTAGGGATTTTCATGCCCCCAAAACGCCCTCCTTTTTCCGGGAGGGTTTTTTATTTTTTTCTTCCCAAATGAGAGCTTGAAAATCCCGGGGAGAATCTCTAGGCTCTTTGCCTATGATTGCACAAATAATTGATATCTTTTTGCATCTCGATGTTCATTTAACGCAACTGGCGGCCGCCTATGGCATCTGGATTTATGGGATTTTATTTTTAATCATCTTTGCGGAGACGGGCCTGGTGGTGACGCCCTTTCTTCCCGGGGACTCCTTGCTTTTTGCGGCGGGAGCGTTGGCGAGCCTTGAGAGCAGTGGTTTAAGTATCACTTTAATGTGGGCTCTTCTGATTTCCGCCGCCATTTTAGGGGACAATTCCAATTATTATATTGGCCGGAGGCTGGGCCCGAAAGTCTTCCGCCGGGAAAAATCCCTGTTTTTAAATCCGAAGTATCTGGCGCAAACCCAGGAATTTTACCGGGATCATGGCGGGAAGACGGTGTTGCTGGCCCGTTTTATGCCGATCTTTAGAACCTTCGCCCCTTTTGTCGCGGGGGTTGGGCGCATGAATTACAGAAAATTTTTGACCTTCAGTGTCGTGGGCTCTTTCTTGTGGATGAGTCTTTTTCTGGGGGCCGGTTACTACTTCGGCAACCTTCCTAGTGTCAAAAGGAACTTCCACCTGGTAATTTTTACCGTGATTGGGGTCTCTTTTCTACCAATGGTGATCACTGCTGTGAAGCACCGTCTCGTGGCGCGCCAAGTGAAGTAACGAGTTAAAAGAGATACTTTAAATCATAATTTCAACATCATTTTTACCTATTGCAATAGGACTAAGGGCGTGGCACCGTCGTTGCATAAATGGTCCAACAACGATCCAGTGGGATCAAAATGGAACCAATTAAAAATCTTAGGCCTGGGACGGGGAAGTTGACAAAAACATGCATTTTGTTGGAGTCAAAGGTCCAGACTGAGAGAAGGGGAAACTAATGAAAAAAGTTATTATCACCGCTGCTTTTGCCACACTCACCACAGCAGCTCAGGCACAGCAAGTTTCAAGTTCGACGACAACGGTGCCTTCAACAACGACCGTGGCGGCGGCAGGAAATCAACTGAGCACTCCGCTTCCGGATCCTGAGGTTCTGGCTACTGCGAAAAAGCCCTGGAGTTTGTCTTTTGTAAATCAAACTTCTCTGGCTGCTGAAGATATCAACTATCTCAACAACTCTAAGAAGTCCTATCAGGCTTTAAGTTACGCAGGTTTAGCTTATAAACTTAATGAAAAATCCAGACTTGGGTTGCGACAGTATGTTACTATGAGTCATGATGGCCCAACGGGTGCAGACAAAACAACCCTCAATGATACCGTGCTTACTTACTCTCGGAGCAACGTTTCTGGAATCCTAAATTCGGATCAATTGGCGCCTCTTTTTTGGTACTACGCCCCGACATCAAATGCGTCTCGTGAGGCAAAATCTTATGGTCAGGTGAGACTGGACCTTGAAATCCCGTGGACGTTGAATCCACAGTGGTCCGTTTCCTACTACCTCAATCCTCGGCAAAACTTCATTCCTGAAGGAGAAGTTGTGGGGCCTGATGGAAAACCCACCCCTGTTTTTTCTAAAACCACACTGATTCATTATGGGTATCTCTACCGTACCTTCAGTGACACCGTCACGGCTTACACCTATGGTGGATTTATGCATCGCTGGAAAACAAGTTCCGCAAAGCTGACGGATGAGGAACTTTTATTGGGGTTGGGGGCGAGCTTTACTTTGATGGGCGGCAAGATCAACCTCATGCCTGAAATTTCTGTATCCTCTGTGCAGGTTAAGGGGGCTCAGAAGGTTGCAGCTGAGCGAATCATCCAAGAAAAAAATATCAGTTACGTTATGACCAGCGCGTTTGTGTTTTAATTCTTTTCTAAACCTGTAGCGAGATCTTTTTCGATGATATTCGCTGCAGGTTTTTTTATCGTTCTTATTCTAGATTCAACTAAATTCCCCAGACAAATATGCGTACTTTCTTATTGTTGATATTGCTCCTATCTAGCACCGCTTTGAACGTCTTCGCTGAGGACGCAAAGCCCTTGCGAGGAGAAACCTCCAATACATTGCGTTTATCCGGAAACGAAAATAGCTTAGGGGATATCGATAATGAAATTACCAACTCTCTGTTACGTGCTCAGCTTGGAGCCAAATCCCGCTGGTCATTTAAATCCTTCTTTGGGTACAGCGGCGGTTCCATTGAAAAACCTCTCAGTGAGCTTCGCCCGAATTATCGGGCGGGTGCTAAAATTGAGGATTATGCCAGCTTGATGGGAACAGTGGGTGTGAACTACCGCCTGACCGAAAGGGATTACTTAGATTTCAGCACGGGAATCACTATCATTGATCCGCTTCACAATGGCTTAACGATATCCCTCACGGATCGCCGGAGTGGAGGTCAGAATGCCTCCATTCCAAGATTTCAAGTGGCAGTACCGAGTGTGGGCTGGAGCCGAGGATATAGCTTCCACAATGTGCAAATGATTTCGGGAGTTAGTTATTCCCACTTTACCGACTCCGATTCAGCGAACCAGAATGCGATTGGTGCGATCTCGTTCAATCAAACACTATTAGAAACGTTCCTCCAGTCCAGATGGTCCGGCGGATTGGCGGGAACTTATTCTTACAATTTTTTTGGTGGAAGCATAAAAAGCTCTTCCTTATTACCAATGTATGAGGCTGGGATATACCGCCGGACAGAGGTGGTCTTGGGCATTTATCCTTTTCTCGAATATGCGTTCACGGACCGAATTTGTTTTCGGACAGTTATGGGATACTTTGAATTCTGGAAGTACAAAGATGAATACAATAGTAACGGCCGTTACTTTCAGGCGGAGCCCTATCAATCCGTGGGTCTTGGGATCTCTGTCACACGGGATATTTACCTGTATCCGAACGTGCAGTTCACTCCCAAGGATATTCGCGCCGACCGCACGAATGTGGCTTTAAGCACGAATATCAATATCTAAGAAATTTTCTGTGGGAAATTTCTGATCTCAAAAGGAGCCTTCGCGGCTCCTTTTTTTATTTTTTGAAATTCTCATATCACTTTCAGGACCATTTAAGGATTGCCAAAGAAAGAGGGCCATGCAAAATCTTTAGGCACTTCAAACCTTAACTTGAGGGCGGTCTTATGAAAATATTTTTTGCAAAGGCATCCGTTTCTGCTTTGTTTGTCTTATCTTTTTTGTTTGGAGGCCTCGTACAAGCGCAAGAATCCTCCACCTCTTTGCTCCCCCTGACGACAACCCCCGCGAGCCATCTTCCCTTACCCCAGGAGAATTTTTGGAGCTTTTCTTTGGCCAATGAAACCACGATGGCCGCCTCCAATTTACACTATGCTTCGGCGGCAAAATCCTATGGCGCCGTCAACTTTGCCGGGCTTCAGTACAAACCCAATGGCATTCACACTTTCGGCCTGCGCCAGTATTTTACCTTAAACCATGACGGGCCCAAGGGGAGCGACACAACGACTTTGGATGACACTGTTTTTCTGTACGCCAGAAACGGTGTTTCCGGGGTTTTTAATTCAAACCCTCTGGATCTGAGTTTTCGTTATTATGTGCCAACCTCCCAGGCCTCGCGGCGGATCAACTCCCTGGGCACCCTGCGAATGGATTTGGAAGCCGCCTGGACGTTAAATCCCAAATGGAAGGTGTCTTATTATTTTAATCCGGCCCAGACCTTCGTTTCGGACACGCAAGGGATCGATGGAGAAGGGCAGCCGACGGCGGTGTCCGCCACCACCACTCTTTCCCACTATGGCAATATCTACTATAGCTTTAACGATGACGTGAATGCCTATACCTATGCGGGGCTTTCCCATAAATGGAAAACCTCCCCCGGAACGCTCAGTGATGAAGAGACGATCCTGGGGCTTGGGGCGGATTTTAATTTTATCGGTGGGCGGCTGACGGTGAATCCTGAAATCGCCGTGGCCTCACCGCGGGTGGCAAAGGCGGTTCGGGCGCCGGCGGAGAAAATCATCCAAGAGAAAAACCTCAGCTATATCCTGACCAGCCAAATTGTGTTTTAAAAGGCGCCAGGGGGCCTTAGGCGGCCGCCCCCAGTTTGTGACCGCACTCACCACAGAATTTCTGTGTTTCCTGAATATCGGCGTTGCAAGCGGGGCATTTGGCTCCTCCGGCCGCGGCTTTTTTGACGGGCTTTTTTTCAGGTTCGTTGGGATCCACAAAACCTTTTTCGTTCCACTTGTCCACTTCCCGGAGGATGCGCCAGTTTTTCTGAAAGCCTGAGAACTCTTTAAGTTCAAATTGCAATTGCACTTCATTTTGCGCATTGGTGCGGCGTTTGGTGAAGAGCCCCTTATTCTCAAGGCGAGTGAGCGTGTCAGGCGTGAAGTTCATACTCAATTCCGCTTTAAAGTAATCCACGAGTTTCGGGAAGGGGATGCTCACCACTCCAAAGCGATCCACCGGCTGGCCTTCGGCGCAGCTTAAAAGGCCGGAGAGAATATTGTACACCCCGTCTTCGATTTTCAGCACTTCGGTCTTTCCGCCTTTGAAATAATAATACTGATAAAATTCAAAAAAGTTTTCAATGGCACCCAGATCAAAGAAGTGAACCCTTTGAATCTGCTCCGCCCCCTCAGGGTCGTCCGGATCCTTGCCCATTTCATACATGGCCAGCTTCAGTTTCACGAGCAGGTTGACGGTTTGTTCCAGGCGCTTTAAGGACTCGCCGAAAATACGTTGGGAGTACTGGCGAAGCAGCCCCCACTCCACGACCACGCGATCGTCTTTTTTCTCGCCCTTGTGGCGCGCGGTGTGGAAGATCGCGCCAAAAGCGCGGGCCACCTGGTCTTCGGGGCAGGGGGAGGCGTCTTTTTCCATGCGACTGGATTTAATGTCTGCCGTTGCGGATTTAAGGCGCTCCGCCAGGCTTTTTAGAATGATCTTAAACATCTGGGGCGCGGACTCCAACTGGGCCTTAAAGGTTTCCGTGGCAATCTCCAAAACTTTGGTTTCGGTTGTGGCGATGGCGGAGGTGACGTGGGAGCCTTGGCCGGTCAGCACCTGCTCTCCCAGAATTTGGCTGGCACCGACTTGAAACATATCCACGTTTTTCTTATTGCGGACCAAGCACAAGGACACCGCCCCTGTCTGAATCAAATAGACACTTTGGATTTTGTCTCCTTCAGAAAATAAAACTTCGCCCTTTTTTAAGGTTTTCAAAGACATGCTCAAGCCCCCAATTACGTGGTCTTTCTTGTCAGGCTTATCGGAAAAAAGGCGGATTTTTATAAGGGGCTTAAGACCGTCTTTGGTCTAGAAATAAACGAAGCCCCTGAAGGGAGAAAAAGGATTTGTTAGTTCTTACTTCCGCGCTCGCGCAGATAGGAGGCCACCTTGGCCCCGTGAGGAAGAAGGGGAAGGGGATCGATGGGACCGCGATCCTTGCGGATTTCAAAATGCAGATGCACCCCCGTGGCCCGGCCGGTGCGCCCCATGGCGCCGAGAAGCTGTCCCCGGGACACCTTCTGTCCTTCCTGCACCAGGATTTTATCCATATGGGCATAGAGTGTGGCCCAGCCCTGGCCGGATTCAATGAGCACCATTTTGCCATAGCCCCGGAATTCCCGGCCCGTATAGATGACCAAGCCTGCATGCGAAGCGAGAATCGGCGTGCCGCGTTTTGAAGCCAGATCAATGCCCCAATGGGGACGGCGTTTTTTTGGTAAAAATCCCCGAGTCAGGCGCGCTTCATCCACAGGCCAATCAAAGACGGCCTTGCTGCTTTCAGGGCCCGGCATCGCGCCTTCATCCGGAGCCACCACAAAGGCGGCGGGCTCGGGGTTCAGTTGCGCCGAGGTGCTTGGCTCCTGCTGCACTAAAGATCGGGACAGGGGAGTGTGGAAAGTCGAGCAGGATCCCAGTGTCAGGATCGTAGCGAAGGAGAGATAAAGTCTTAAGACGTTCTGTGTCGACATGAGGGCAGTATATCTCATCTCCCGCTGCATCCCCAAAACAATTCAGCCTCTTGTGTCGTTGAGAGTCACAAGAGGCTGAGGTTTTTCGGAGACGCAAGCTAGACCTGGACGATGGTAGGAGTCTCGTCTTTTCTCGCGGAAAATTTTATTTTTTTAGTGTTTCTTATAAATGGGAAATTGGCCGCACAAATCTTTCACGTCCTTTTTAATTTTCGCCTTCAAAGCCGCGTCCTCCGGGTGGGTCAGCACTTGGGCAATCCACTGCGCGATGAGTTTCATCTCAGCCGCTCCCATGCCCCGCGAAGTGAGGGCCGGGGTGCCGATGCGAATGCCACTGGTGACAAAGGGGGAGCGTTTTTCATTGGGAACCGTGTTTTTATTCACGGTGATCCCGGCCTCATCCAGAGCGGTTTCCGCGAGTTTCCCGGTGATCTCCCGATCGCTTAAATCCACCAGCATCAAGTGATTGTCCGTCCCCCCGGTGACCAGCTTGAAATCCCGGGAGAGAAGCTCTTCCGCAAGAACTTTGGCGTTAGTCACGACGGAGTCGATGTATTTTTTAAAGTCCGGTTTCAGAGCCTCGCCAAAGGCGACGGCCTTTCCGGCAATGACGTGTTCCAAAGGGCCGCCCTGGATGCCAGGGAAAATCTTGGAGTTGATGGTTTTTAATTTTTCCTCTGAGCAAAGGATCATCCCGCCGCGCGGTCCGCGCAAAGTCTTATGAGTGGTGGTGGTGATATAATCCGCGTACCCCACCGGGCTGGGATGGGCGCCGGTGGCCACGAGGCCCGCAAAGTGAGCCATATCCACCATGAGTTGGGCACCCACCTCCTCGGCGATCTCTTTGAATTTTACAAAATCAAGAACCCGGGGATAGGCGCTGTAGCCGGCGATGATCAGTTTGGGTTTTGCTTCCCGGGCGGTTTTTAAGATCGTGTCGTAGTTCAGGCGATGAGTGACAGGGTCGAGCTTGTAAGAGGTGGCGTGAAACAAGACGCCGCTAAAGTTCACCGGGGAGCCGTGGGTGAGGTGGCCACCGTGGGAGAGGTCCATCCCCAGCACGGTTTCTCCGGGTTTAAGGGCGGCCAGATAAACACCCATATTGGCCTGGGAGCCTGAATGGGGCTGGACGTTGGCCGCTTCCACGCCAAAGAGTTTTTTTGCGCGCTCAATGGCCTGGGCTTCAATTAAGTCCACATAGTGGCAGCCGCCATAGTAGCGCTTCTGGGGGTAGCCTTCGGCATATTTATTGGTCAGACAAGACCCTTGCGCTTCCATCACCGCTTGGGAGGTGTAGTTTTCAGAGGCGATCATTTCCAAGCCGTACTCTTGGCGATCTTGTTCTTGTTCAATGAGTTGATAAATTTCGGGATCAGTATTTTTTAAATACGACATAGGCTCTCTCCATAGAATGGCTAAAGATGGCGGGGTGAAACTATGCCTGGTATTTAAGGACACTTAGCAGAGCTTGGCAACTCTTTGTGAATGGCGTCCGCCCTCGAATTTTGACTCTAAAAAGGTCTCAAGAATTTTCTGAGCCTGCTCATGGGACATCATGCGCGAGCCCAAACAAAGAACGTTAGCATTGTTGTGTTGCCGTGACAGGCGCGCGACTTCTTCATTCCAGCAAAGTGCCGCACGGATTTGCGGAAACTTGTTTGCCCGAATGGCCATGCCCTGTCCTGAGCCGCAGATCAAGACGCCACAGACGCCGGACTGAAGAGCTTCTTCCGTCGCCGGATGGGAGGCGATTTTTTCAATCATTTTCTCACAAAGCTTCTTGGCATAATCAGGATAATCCACAGAAGAGGCATCCCCGGGCCCTAAGTCCACCCAGGGCAATTGCGGGTTGTCCTTAAGAAACTTTTGTTTCAATTCAAAACCCGCGTGATCAGAAGCGATAAATATCTTTTTAATCATAATTTGGAAAAGATCATGCAGGCGTTGGTGCCACCAAAGCCAAAACTGTTGTTCATGACATTTTGTAGTTTACGTTGACGTGCTTCATTAGGAACGTAGTCCAAACGGCAGTCTTCGCTGGCTTTTTTGAGGTTGATTGTGGGGGGCACGATTTGATCTTGCAGCGCCATAACACAGAAGGCTCCCTCAATCGCACCGGCGGCTCCCAAAGCATGACCCGTCATGCTCTTGGTGGAAGACACCCAAACATTTTTTGCCTCAGACCCCATCAGCTTTTCAATTGCGGACGACTCAAGGCCATCCCCCACCGGGGTGCTGGTGCCATGGGCGTTGACGTATTGAATATCGGAGGGCTTTAATCCGGCATCTTGCAGCGCCATGGTCATGGCCGCATAACCTCCGGCGCCTCCGGGCGCAGGGGAAGTCATATGGTAGGCATCCGCCGAAACCCCATACCCCGTCACTTCACACAGGATAGGAGCTCCACGCTTTTCTGCGTGCTCCAAAGACTCCAGAATTAAAATCGCCGCCCCTTCCGCCAGCACAAAACCATCTCGGTCTTGGTCCCAAGGACGACTGGCGCCTTGAGGATCTTCATTGCGGGTGGAGAGGGCGCGCATGGCAGAAAAACCGCCAATCGCCATCGGGCAGACTGTGGCTTCTGCGCCACCGGCGACCATCACGTCCATCCAACCATTGCGGATGTAGTTCACGGCTTCGCCAAGGGAATGAACCCCCGAGGCGCAAGCGGAGGTGACGGAATAATTGGGCCCTTTCAATCCATGGGCAATACTCACTTGGCCAGCGGCCAAGTTGGTGATCACCATAGGGATAAAGAAGGGGCTCAGGCGACCGGGGCCTTTTTCTTTTAAACGGCTGTGTTGCTCTTCGATCCCAGGAAGACCACCCATGCCGACGCCAATAATGCAACCGGCACGAGGAGCCAATTCCTCAGAGATTTGAATCTTCGCCATATCCATCGCCATTTTTGCCGCGGCTAAGGAATAGTGAATAAAGGTGTCCATCTTCTTCTGTTCTTTTTTATCAATAAAAAGATCAGGATTAAAACCCTTTACTTCCCCGGCAAATTTCACATCAAAGGCGGTGGTGTCGAAACGGGTAATGTTGGCGATGCCAGACTGTCCCAGTTTGGCCTTCTCCCAGCTTTCCTGAATAGTGAGTCCCAAAGGAGTCACAGCACCGATACCGGTTACAACCACACGTTTTTGAGCCTTTGCGGGGCGTTCAAATCGAGAGCTCATAAAAGCCTACGCTTTACCTTTTTTTTGCAGATAAGAAGCGACGTCTTGAACTGTCTTCAACTTTTCAGCATCTTCATCGGGAATTTCAAGGTCGAATTCCTCTTCCATTGCCATCACAAGTTCAACGATATCAAGACTGTCCGCACCCAAATCGTCGATGAATGAAGCTTCCGCTTTCACTTTTTCAGGGTCTACGCCAAGTTGTTCAACGATGATATCTTTAACCTTTGGGTGAATTTCCATTCTGTCCTCCTGTAAAATTCATTCTTTGCATTATAAAACTAACTCATAAACAAGCCGCCATTCACATTGATGGTATGGCCTGTAATATATTTTGATTCCTCACTCAATAAAAACTTCACTGCGTTGGCAACATCCAGGCCTTCGCCGATGGCACTCATAGGGATTTTCCCCAGGATCTTCGCCTTCGCGTCTTCGGATAAAACATGGGTCATTTCGGTGGCAATAAAGCCCGGAGCGACACAGTTGACCCGGACATTCCGGGAGGCCAGCTCTAAAGCCACGGACTTACTGAAAGCCTCAGTTCCCGCTTTAGAGGCGGCGTAGTTGGCCTGGCCGGCGTTTCCGGTCTGGCCAATCACACTGGTGATGTTCACGATGGAGCCCTTACGAGCCTTCATCATGATTTTACTCAGGGCCTTCGTCATCAAGAATGTGCCCCGCAGATTCGTATTAATAACTGCATCAAAGTCATCGGCCTTCATCCGCAATAAAAGCTGGTCTTTGGTGATTCCGGCGTTGTTTACTAAACCGTCCACCTCAGGCCATTTCGCGGAAATTTGATCGACCACCTGGTTGACGCTCTCTTCTGAGGCGACATCCAGTTTTAAAAAGAAGTGTCCTTCGCCGGGAAGAGTTTTAGCCACTTCCGCCGCCGCTTCTTCGCGGGACGAGTAGGTGAAACAAACCTGGGCACCCTCTTCCGCAAGAAGCTTCACGATAGAAGCACCAATGCCACGGCTTCCTCCGGTCACGATGATTTTCTTTCCTTGCAGTAGTTTCATAAAGGTCCCTAAATTCTGTCTTTAAATCTATTTTTAAAAAAGCCCAACATAAAAATTGTGAGAGAGGCTCACACTTTGACTGAAAGAATCTGCATCATCAAGGATTTTTAATGACTCGAAGCTTTCAGAAATTCTTCAATTAATTTCAGATCTTCCAGGGAACTTGTTGTCAAAACGGTGAAGGCCTCGGAGTCGATTTTCTTCAGAAGTCCGGAGAGGACTTTTCCCGCTCCACATTCAACACAGCGGGTGAGGTTTTCCTTCTTCAAAAGCTCCATGCTTTCTGTCCAACGAACAGGAGCGGACACTTGGCGGATCAGATTTTCACGCAGTTGTTCGGGATTCGATTCAAAATGAGCTGTGTAATTTTGAACAATTGCAAAGGCCGGCGCCCGGAATTCCATGGCCGTTAAAACCTCCCGCATTTTCTTTTCGGCAGGAAGCATCATTTCACAGTGGAAAGGGGCCGAAACATTCAGAGGAATCAGTTTCGCTCTCTTGGGTGGCTCCGGGAAGAGGTCGGGTTTAAAGTTCGCTTTCAACCACTCAATGGCCTTCAAAGACCCACTGAGAACAATTTGTCCGGGACTGTTAAAATTGGCAGGAGACAAAGGACCTGAGCCTGAGTTTTGCATCACATAATCGCATAAAAACTGGGCCTGCTCCGGCTCCAAGCCAAGGGTGGCAATCATGCCTCCTTGACCCACGGGGACGGCCGATTGCATGGCTTGGCCACGAATGCGAACGGCTCTCATGGCCGGGGCAAAATCAATGACATTGGCAGCCACAAGGGCGGCATATTCCCCAATGGAGTGTCCAGCCGCTGCCACCACCGAGAGTTGGTATTCGGACCGGAGAACCCTTTGTGTGGCCGTTGAAACCGCAAGCAAAGCCGGTTGAGTGTTTTCTGTCAGGGCCAGGTCCGCCTCACTTCCCTCAAAACACAGCTTTTTCAGGTCTTGGGAGAGAGCTTCACTGGCCTCTTCGAAGGTTTCGCGAGCGGTCTTAAAGTTATCACAAAGAAAACGGCCCATTCCAGGCTGTTGACTGCCTTGGCCGGGAAACAAAAGAGTCATCATAAATTAATACCTCAATAGCAGGCTTCCACTTGTCAGCCCGGCTCCAAAGGCCGTCAAAAGGACCACTTGGCCCCGTTTGATGCGCCCGTCTTCCTTAGCCATTTGGAAGGCCAGAGGAATGGAGGCCGCCGATGTGTTTCCGGTTTCGTGAACACTGACAACCACTTTTTCCTTGGGGAATTCGTAATATTCGGCAATGGCTTCAATGATCCGGTTATTGGCTTGGTGGGGAATCAGCCAGTCCACTTGCTCTGCCGTCATGCCATTGGCATCCAAGGCTTCCTGACAGCTGAGAGTCATGGTGCGAACCGCGTGTTTGAAGATCTCGCGGCCTTTCATGCGCACGTACTGAGACTTGTTCTCTAGGACCTCCGCAGAAAGAGGCATTTTTGAGCCCCCCGCAGGCAGAACAAAGAGTTCCCCCAGGGAGCCATCGGCGTGCAGGTGAGAACTCAGAATGGTGTTTTTATCCTCTGTGGAGGCACGGGAAAGGATCCAGGCCCCCGCTCCGTCGCCAAAAAGAATGCATGTTTCGCGATCTTGATAATTCACGAAACGGTGAAGAACTTCAGTTCCGACGACAAGAATGTGTTTGTAAACGCCCGTGCGCACAAATTGATCGGCCACGGAAAGTCCATAAACAAAGCCGGAGCAAGCTGCGGTTAAATCAAAGGCCATTATATTGCGGGCCCCTAATTTATGTTGCAAAACGCAGGCGGTGCTGGGCATGACCTGGTCGCCAGAAACGGTGCAAACGATGATGGCATCAAGATCCTGGGCCGTCAGCCCGGCGTCTTTCAGAGCGTTTTGCGAAGCCACCAAAGCCAAATCCGAAGCGGCCTCATCTGAAGAGGCCAAGTGGCGGTGTTTGATGCCTGTTCGTTCCACAATCCATTGATCGTTTGTATCCACCATCTTTTCAAGGTCCGCGTTCGTGAGAACGCGAGAGGGGAGATAGGAACCTGTTCCTGCGACCCGAGATCGATAATTTCCAGCCATGGAGAATCCTAAGTCTTGAGATTGAATTATGCTTTTGCTGCGCTGATTTGCTTGCCCTTGTAGTAGTAAGCGCCGTCAGCACCTTTGCTGGCGCGGTGAGGACGTACAAGTTCGCCGGTCTTTTTATCAAGAGCAACGGCAGGAGTGCTCAATCCATCATGGGATCTGCGCATGTCACGACGAGAACGGGATGTCTTCTTTTTAGGAGTTGGCATAGTCTTTACCTCAGTAAATAGTTACAAAGTCTGGTAATTTAACCAAAGATTATTAAAAATCAACCTTAATTCAACTTAATGTTCTTAAGAACTGCAAAAGGTGACTCCGGTTTTTCCGCCGGCATCTGCTCGTCATAGCCAAAGCTGCGACCTTTCACAGTAATTCCACAAACCGTGCAATCTCCCTTTTCATCCACCGGGCCTGCTGGATTAAAAGGCGCGGCAATGGCGACGGCCTCATGCACGTATTCCCCCATATTGAACACCATTCCCTCATACTGCGCCACTTCGGGCCCCTCCTCAAGGGCCTCAGAGATGTGGTTTACTTTGGCGTACTTGCCGGTGCGCTCGTCGCTTTGGCGCGGAATCAGAATGGCTTTGAATTTGGGTTCAATTTTTAAAGAAAAATCAATGCCACAGCGGGAGCACTCTTCGGGAAGATCGGTTTTAATAAAACCGATCAGCTCAAAATCGCGGGAATTCAGGGGCTTTATAAAAAATTCACTATGAAAGGACTTGGTGCCAATCAGATCACTCAATACGGCGTTGAACTCGCCGGTTTGTGAGTTGCAGACAAAGCTTTTACCCTCTGCGGGGATTTCAGAAAGATTGATTTTCATAGGACCTCCGAAGGTCAAAAAGGAGCTTAACTTAGCTGTAGAGCGTTAAAAAATCAAGGAGCGAATTTAAATGTAATTTACCAGCTTTGCCCCCTTCCATCTTTTCTTTTTTTCGGGGCAAGTTCTTAATTCTAAAAAACAACTCCTTATGGAGATTTTTTTAGAAATGAGGTTCCTATGATTACACACTTTAAGAATCTTGCATTGCCTGTCCTTGTGGCGGGCTTTTTGGCAGCCTGCGCGGCCAAACCTCCAGTGGTCGAGTCTCTGGCCTCATCCGCGGACCCTTCTCAGGAGGTCGAAGCCACCCAAAAGATGTTGGATCAGGCTAAAAGTAACAACCTGGATGTTTTATCGCCCAAAAACTATGAGCGTGCGGAGGACCGGCTGATCAAGGCCCGCGAACAGATCATTCACGGCAAGAGCAAAGAAAAAATCCTTCAGAATATCGCGGAATCGCGGGGCTGGCTCCGGGAGGCTCAAAATAAGGGCGAAGTCGCCTCCACTGCTGGCAAAGGGCTCTCCGAAGCCCGGAGCGCGGCCATCAAGGCCAATGCCCCCCAGTACTTCTCACGGGAGTTCACCCTGATTGACAATGAGGTGCGGGATCTGGCGCGGGATGTGGAAAAGGGGGACCTGGCCAAGGCCAACAAAATGACCCCTGCTTTGATTCAGCGCTATCATGATCTTGAGGTGCAATCCGTGACCAAGACGTATCTGAGCCAAGCGCAGGAAAATTTAAAGTCCGCCAAGCGGGACCAGGCCGAACGCTTTTCCCCCAAAACCTACCGCCAGACGGATGGCAAGATCAATCAGGTCTTATCCATGATTAACCAGAATCCGCAAAACACGGATGCCATCAAGGCCGCGGCGGCCGATGCGACGGAACAGTCGAAATACCTGCTGGAGGTCAATCGCAAGACCCGCGCCGGGAACTCCGAGGATCTGGTTCTGCAATCAGAAAAACAACGCCGGGTGATTTCCGGTTTGGCGGAAGGTCTTGCCAGCACTGAATCAGAGTTGGCGCAAAAACAAGCGGCTTTGAAAACCGCCGACGAGCTTCGCCGCAATCTCAACCCCCAGGAAGCGGAGGTTTTTGTGGAAGGCAATGCTGTCAAAGTCCGTCTGAAAGGAGTCCAGTTTGGCGCCAACCAAGCTAAACTCAATAAAAAAAGCGCGGTTCTTTTACAAAAGGTCGATCAGGTCTTGGGCACGGTCGGAGTTTCCCAGGTCATGGTGGAAGGGCACACCGATGCCGTGGGCTCAGCCCAGGCCAATCGGGAAATTTCTCTGAAACGGGCGGAGGCCGTGCAGAATTACATGATCTCGCAAGGGCGTTTTGAACCTGAAAAGGTCCGAGCCATCGGCCGTGGGGAAGAAGAACCCATTGGCGATAATAAAACAAAAAGAGGGCGCTCTGAAAATCGCCGTATTGATTTAGTTATTGAGCCCGCGCTCTCCAGTCGCGTGGAGTAAGAGTTTGTTGAGCCCCAGGTTGTCGCAAATCTTTCATGAATTTTTCACTTGTCCGTCTTTGCCAATACCGGGGGAGTCGAAGATTTTAATACCTGTTTTAAAAAGTGAACCCATCACCATCACAAGGAGAAATTATGCGACATCAAAGACATGATCAAAGAAGTGACCAAAGAAGTGAAAGAGAAGAAGGGCGTGGAGCCTGGGGCGGCCAAGGCCGTTATCAAGCGCGCTCGCAGCAGGACAGGTCGGAAGGCCATCGGGCCAGCCATTGGGGACCGCAGGAAGAAGCCTCTCCCCGTTGGCGTGAGCAGGAACGGGATGAAGATCGCGATTACCAAACTCAAGGCTCCGGCCAGAGTTATCGTTATGATGACTACGATATGGCTCCTCGTTCGGGCTATTATGACGACTACGGCGCTCGGGAGTACCAGGGATTGGGGGCGGCCACCCAAACAGGCCGCGATCTGAACCAAGGTTATAGTTCGTCCTATGGCTCCCGGGACTTGGATTACGGGTCCAGCGAAAGCACTGGCTGGGGACGGGGAGCTTCCGCTGAAGAGTCCGCCCACTATGGCGAACGAGGGGCTCCGGAGCCCATCTCCCAAAGAGTCGGCCCCCAGCGCGGATCGCAGTCGGGTTACTCTCAGCACCAGCGTCAGGCCGCGGCTCAAGGGCGTTTTGCCGGCCGGGGCCCCAAGGGCTACAAACGTTCCGATGAGCGTATCAAAGAGGACATCTACGAAGTCCTGACCCGGGACGCCCACATTGATGCCTCCGACATCGAAGTGGAGGTCAAAGAGGGCGAAGTCACTTTGACCGGCTATGTCCCGGAAAGAAAGATGAAACATCAGGCTGAGGATGTGGTCGAGGCCTGCATGGGCGTTAAAGACGTGACCAATCACCTGCGTGTGCGCCAACAAGAGCGTCGCGGGGGAAGTGAGGCGCGCGAAAGCTCCGCGTATGAAGCGGAAACAGAGCGCAACGAACGACGAGGCGCGACCAGTTCCTCTCTTTCTTCATCAGCCACCGGGGGCGCGTCCGCCGGACAGATGGCAAGCTCCAAAAAAACCAGTGGGACAGGCACCTCTGCCACTCCGAGCCACTAACAAGCTGGCCTCTTTAAATGTGGATGGCAGGGACTTTGCGCCTTGCCATCCCCGTTTTGTTTTTTATTAGAAGGCGTATTGAGATGCGAGTAGAATGCCGAACCAATCGAAGGAGGAGCCTGTTGTCCCAGATTCGTTGTTGATCGGGGTAATGATGGACGAGTGATAGAATCCAACGTAGTTTTTGATAAAACTGATTCTGTAATCAAATCCAGCGCTCAACGTTCTATTCTCAGTCTTGTTTTCTGACTTGGCAATCGCATGGGAGAGGCCCGCAAAAACGTGAGTTCCGGATGCGAGCGTATAGTCGCCACCAAGTCCAAGCGATTCAATACGGTCCCTTTGAAAACTGTCCCTGTCCACCCCCTGAGGAGCCATGATGTTTGTATCGACATACAGACGTAAATTCTCCCCCACCTGCAGCCCTACCCCAAGACCATAGGCTTCTGGCATGAGCAGGGGAGGTCCACTGTTTTCCGATTCATCGACCACCGAACCGGTGCTTGCAACCTGGTAAGCAAACTTGCTGTAGGTCGAAGAAATGGAAGTTCCTTTAGGTTGGTAGTAGGCCCCGACAGAGTACTTTTCCGACGCGAGAAGGGTGCCTAAACGAGTTAAGAGGTTCGTGGTTTTAACGTTGGTGTTTGAAAAACCTGAAATATAGGAGTTTGTGCCTTCGACATAGCCCTTGCTGAACATGCTTTGTTGGTTCTCCACCATGGCGAAGCTGGTTGTAAGCCCGTATTGAAACTTAAGGTCCCCTGAGAGGACGGCGCTGTTGGCGTAAATAAACCCCACATTAAACGAATTTATATTCGCCACCATTTCGGTATAAGAGGTGCCATAAGCTGATGAGAAGGTGATTAATTTATCAAAAGCCATGCTGTAGTCGGTATTAATAAAAAACCCGGCACGCCCCCAGGTGAATTTCTGATAACCCGTTATAAGACCTGGAATTTGCGTGAACGAAGGGTTGGGATTTTTGTCTGAGACAGACCCGATTGAGGATGGAGCTTCGATTTTAAAGATGGCGGCATTTATGAGAGACGCCCCGGCGGAGATTCTCGCCGCCTCAAGACCTCCGGCCCCCGCAGGGTTGTAAATGGCGGCTCCCTCAGTGGCGTTCATGGCTAAACCCGTGTTTGCCATCAGGGCCTCACGATACCCTTGAGGTATATAAATGCTGTAACCCCAGCTAAAAGCCGGAATGGTTATGGCAAGCAATATCCCCAGGGCTTGCCTTATCGTGTGTAACATACCAGGTCCTGGGAGCCCTCTGGAAGACTCATGAAGTAGTAGGGTTCGTTTAAAAGTTTGTCTTGGGCTGAATTGGTGCCGTAGGGAAAGCAGAGATTTTTAAAAATATAGGAATCCCTTTCGGCTGTGACATTCAAAAAATAGAAATAAAACTGAGGACGTCTTATGAGCCCATCTGGTTTCTGTGCCTGAAAAGAGAAGGCCATGGACTGACAATCAGCGTCCCGGCAGACAATCGCCCCGTAGTACAAAATATTTTCATGTACGAAGCTAAGGGGCGCACGTAGGTCCTTGATTTTAAAAATTTTAGTCAGGTGAGTTTCGAGGTTCTCCGATGATGTTCGGAGCGAGAGCTCAAATAGATTCGTCTCCTCATTTTCTCTCTTTTTTAAAGAAACTGAACCTTCGCTGATTGTCTTCGTGGGGGCGCCTTCTTTGGATTGAAAGGCAATCACTCTGAATTTAAGAAGATCTTTGCCAGTAAAGCTTTCGTTAAAATCCAAAGCGTAAGTGGACTGCTCCTCGAGGGATTCGGGTTTTTCAAGCTTATACGAACCCGGGAGGCTTTCTCTATCGTGAAAACAATTTGCCAGACCCAGGACTGCAAGGAAGATCAAAATATATTTCATGTTCACAAATTCCTGCAAATCAGACCGCGGAGAGGGTTTTTGTCGTTTTTTTAATGAAAAACGAGCTTTTTTACCGCAAGTTTTCAAGCAAGAGGCGTTCCGGGGTGTAAAGCAATTTATGAGATTTGGCCTGTCAAAGGACTTTTCATGGCCTTTTATTGGGACCTAAAAAACGGGCCTCTCCGTTTATTAGAAGGGGGACTTTCGTGCCAAGTTCTCAGGAGGCATCTCTGAAACGCTTTTCAAGGCGAGCGAGAGTCTTAACCAACTCCGAAGGCGGCCTGGGGGTATAGAGCCAACGGCCCGTGGCTTCATGCTGATTTTTCTCGATGTATTTCTGAATAAATCTAAAAGCCTTATTCTTAACAATCGAAGTAAAGGGTCTGGCATCCCACACCCGGACGTTTTGAGGAATTTTAAAACTGCGTTTGATCTTTAAAGCTAAGCTCCCGGTGACATCTCGCAGGAACTGACTCTGGCTCGTGGGACTTAAGAAGCGAATCAGGACGTGAATGTGATTGGAGTTCACAGAGACCTTATAAAGCTTTGCCTGGTACTTCTTCGCTCTTACCTGAAGAAGCTGTTGCACCCACAAACTGCGGTTGGATTTTGTGAGGGAGCGGGAGACCATCGCTACCTTTATGCGGAGGATCTATAGAAGAGGTGGGCTTGGAGCTTTCTGAAGAACTGGCAAGTTGCTTCGCTTCAAGACGATAGCCTGACCACGTCGAGGCGGTCGGTGCTCCTGAGCTTGTGGGTGCCCTCGCGGGGGCTCGTAAAAGGGCCTTTGTTTGAAGCCTCTAATGCTACGATCACCTTCTATTAAACCTAGAACCAAACCGGTGAAGATCCAAATGGGGCGGGATTTTGCGGCCTGCGAGGCTATCGACTAAGACCTTGGCGGCATGGAAACTTAAGCCCAGGCCGTGTCCTGAGCAGCCGGCCATCAGGCTGAGACCGGGGTTTTCGGGCAGGGTCCCGATCATCATCTGTTCATCCGGGGTAAATCCCATAATGCCGGACCATTGATAAGCGACCCGGGCGGATTTTCCGTGCTTGAAGGTGTCCCGGATAAATTGCAGGAGCGCCTCTTGGATCACCTCCGTGGTTTGATCGAAAAAGGTGTTTTCAGTTTCCAGGGAGCGATTCCGGAAGCCGCCAACCAATAAGTGCCCGCTGGGCAGTTGGCGAAAGTAACATAAGAATTTCGTCAGATAACAGGGGCCTTTTACAAAATTCGGCAGTGGCTCAGTGACCAGGATCTGGCTGCGATGGGGAATAATCAGGTTTTTAAATTCCTTTAAAACCAAAGGCAGGTAGGCATTCAGGGTCAAGAGGACCTTGGGGGTTTCAAAAACGCCGCGGTCTGTTTTCAGCTTTTGGGTTTTGCCGTGATTTTCCAGAGCAAAAACCTCGGTGCCCTCATAGAGATCGACTTTGAGTTTTGTTCTTAAACGCTCCAGAAGCTTTACAGGATGAATAAAGCCGTCCCCTTGGTATTCAATGCCTCCCAAAAACCCGCTCACGCCATAGGCGCTCTTAAGGGCTTTGGCGTCGATTTCTTCTGTCGCGATATTGTGGGCTTTCATGAGGGCGGCGGTCTCACGGTACTTCTGCCACATTTCTTCCTCTGGCGCGACCGTGCAGGACCCGGTCTGGCGATAGTCGACAATCCCGGCCTGGTCTTCGATCACATGCTCTTTTAAAAGCTGGTGGTTTTTTTCCGAAAATTTCCAGATCTCCGCGGCTTTTTCCGCGCCGAAGTGCTGATGGAGTTTCATATAATGAGCAATGGAGCCGCAGGTGACAAAGCCGGCGTTTCTGCCGGAGGCGCCAAACCCCAGGCGATTTTTTTCGATCAGGGCGATCCGGGCCTGGGGATGGTCCTGTTGCAGCCAATAGGCCGTGGAAAGCCCGGCAATGCCTGCGCCGACAATCACAAAATCATAAGTTTTGGCGGGGGTGTTGGCGGAGGGGGCAAGCCAGATGGAAATACTCATACTAGTCTCCTGTCGGGAGATATAAAATCATCTCTTCCGCCGTGCAACGGCAGGGGTTTCCGTCCCGCACACACTCATAATCCAGATCGATCCAGTACTCCGGATGAGTGGCCACGGACTGAAACCCCTGTTTTGTCAGATAGCGAAGGGATGAGTTGTTCGGGGATTCTTTCCAGGCGTGAGTGACAACGGCTTGAGCGCCGAGTTTTTTTAGCGCCGCCAGGGACGCCGTTGAGAGCTTGGGCCCCCACCCTTGCCCGCGAACGCCCTCGGCTAAAAACAGGCTTTGAAAATAAGCGGCTTTTTCTTGCGGCACCTGCCACAAATCCCCGCGCAGTTTTTTGCCTTTCCCCTGGGTCCAAAGGCCCGGCGGATAGGCCAGACGCAGCCCCAGGATCCTTTCACCTTCGCTCAGGACAAAAGAGCACATCACGCCCTTGCAAGAGGATCTTTTAAAACCCTCTTCAAGTTCCGGAATTGAAAAATAATTCCTCCCGAGGACCGTATCGGCCAAGGCTTTCACGGCGGGAATGTCTTTAAATTCCAGTTCCCGGATTTGCACTAAAACACCTGGTACAGGTCTTGGGGTTTAAGGTCTTTTTGGATGATTTTCAGTTCTTTCAGCTGGGTGATGAGACTTTGCCAGCGTTCCCGGGACATGAAACCGAGTCCTTTTTGTTTGGTCTCGGCGGTTTCAATGAGAGCTTTTTGAAGGGCGGCGCTCTTGGTAAAGGTCTCTGCATCCATGGCCTTGTTAAGGCCTGACATCACTTTATTGGTGGGTTCGGGATTTTTCAAATACTCCTGCCAGCCGGCGCGAACCGCTTCAACGATGGCTTGGGCCGTTTTGGGATCTTTTTTAAGGGCGTCGCTGTGAACTGCGACCACCGTCGTGTAGGGATTAAAGCCCTCGTCCGAAACCAGGAAGGTCTTCACTTTCAAGCCCGCCTTTTCCGCCACCAGGGGTTCTGAGGTGAAGAAACACTGCTGCGAGTAGTTTGGATCTTTTGCGAAGTTGGTAATGCCGCCCAAGTAAGGAACGATTTTGACTTTGGGCTGAGGATACTTTTTTAGTAGGAACTGGGCATAAGAAAGCCCCGCTTGAAGGGCCAAAACCCCTTCTGAGGCCAACACATCCTGCAAGGATTTAAAGTGGCGCTCCTCATGGGTCATTATGGCTTGAGGGTTTGTTTGGTAAGTGGCAAAAAGTCCTGTAATTTGAGACCCGCGATCCCGGGCGACAATGATCTCTTCGGCGCTGACGATGGCAAAATCCACCTTCTTTGCCCCGAGCATTTGCACGGTGGGGGCACCGGAGCCGCCCTCAAGGATTTCCACCTCAAGACCGCGCTTTTTAAATTCCCCCTTCAGTTGAGCTGTGTAAAAGCCGCCAAACTGAGGCTCTGCCTTCCAGTTTAGGGCCAGTTTGATTTTTGTTGCCGGTACTGCCGCCGCTGCTAAAGAAACAGAGCTTGCAAAGAGGAAACCAAAGAGGGTTATTTTCATGCTTCAATCCTTTAAATTGAGTCCGTAAGGCCGGATTTTTTGAAGGGTTCGGTGAAAAATCTTAAGAAGATAAATACACAGCAGGCCCATGAGTGAGAGCAGCCCCAGAGCGGCAAAGACAATGTCAATGCGCTGCTGGGTGCGGGCGGCGTCGATCATGGCCCCAAGACCCCCGCCGGCGACGAATTCGCCCGCGATCGCGCCAATGATGGCAAGACCGATGGACACCTTTAATCCCCCATAGATTGAGCTGTAGGCGCTGGGGAATTTGAGCTTCCACAAAGTCTGTGAGGCACTCGCTCCGTAGAGCTGAAAGAGCTCAAGCTCCGCGGGAGGAACCCCCTCAAGGCCCAAGAGAGTGTTGGCAATGATCGGGAAGATGGAAACAATAAAGGCGGCCGCGATCACGGTCGGCATGCCAAAGCCGAAATAGATCACCAAAAGCGGCGCGATGGCGATGATCGGGACGGTCTGGAAAAATACAGCAAAGGGCAGGATCGCCTTTCGTAAAAATGCTGAGAGCGAAAACACAATGGCCAGGATCAGGCCAAAGACGATGCTTAAAACCAGACCGCCAAGGGCGCCCTGAAGAGTTTCCAGGAACGCAGTGGTGAACTCGCTTTTATAATCTAACAGCGTCTTCAGGACCGTGCTCGGGGCCGGAAAGAGAAAGGCCGGAAGCAAAGCCCCACGCACAGCGATTTCAAATCCCCCAAGGGCGATGATAAAACTCAAGATTGCCGCTTGGTTCCAGCGCTTCATCGGAAGGCCTCCTGCATCTTTTGACTGACCTTCGCCACCAGGGCCTGGTACTCGGAGGCGGAGCGAAGCGCCTCGTTGCGTCCTTGGCGGTAGTGGATTTCCTCATTGAGAATGAAGTGGCCCCCCTGGGTGTTCATCATCAGGATCCGGTCCGCGAGAAAGGCCGCCTCATAGGTGGAGTGGGTGACAAAAACGACGCTGAGCTTTTCGGTTTCGCAGAGATCCCGCAACTGTCTTTGCAGGGCAAAGCGGGTGACTTCATCCAGCGCCGAAAAGGGCTCATCCATAAAAAGGATCCGCGGCGCAGAGCTCAAGGCCCGCGCGATGGAGACCCGCATTTTCATCCCCCCGGAGAGTTCATGCGGGAAATGATTTTCAAAATCCCCCAACTGGACTTTTTTAAGGGCTTCGCGGGAGTTCTCGTTTTGTTCGTGAAGGGGGCGTCTTTGCAACTCCAAGGGCAGGCGGGTGTTTTCAAAAACACTTCGCCACGCTAAAAGCTGGGGTTCCTGAAAGACAAAGGCGAAGTTTTTCTCGGTCCCCTGCCAGTGCAGGGACCCGGTGGTGGGTTTTTCCAGCCCCGCCATCAGACGAAGCAGGGTGGATTTGCCGCACCCGGAGGGTCCTAAAAGGCATAGAAACTCGCCCGCGTGAAGCGTGAGGTTCACGTCTTTAAGCACCTCCCGGTCCTGGAACTTTTTATGGATGTTTTTAAGTTCAAGAAGCGCCGGGGAGGACAAAGCTACATCCAATCATAGTTAAAACTGATGCTGATGCGCTCAGACGGGGTCTGGTTCTGGGGGACCTCGTGGCGCATCCAGCTTTCAAAAAGAACCAGGCTTCCGGCTTCGGGTTTTAATTCCACAAAGCGTTGGTTGCGTTCCTGGGCCCGGGCCTTGCGCGGCGGAGAGGCCATAAACCCCACCAGGCGCGGGTCCTCAAATTTGATGGAACTGCAGTTTTTAGGGGTTTGCACGTAGTAGGTCCCGCTGATCACGGACAGGGGGTGGATGTGCATGGTGTGCTGAGCCCCGGCGGGCATGATGTTAATCCAACAGGTGCGCATCTGAATCTGGCGCGGGTCCACGTCCATTTCCAGGTGCTGGATGTATTTGCGCACATGCCGGTCGAGGTGTCTTTGCAGCTCTTCAAAGGTGGAAGAGACCTGGTGAAGGTGGGCAATGGAGCCATAGGAGGTGTAGCCGCCACGGTAGTTCTTTTCAGACCACTTTTGGCCGGCCTCATCAATCTGGCTGAATTTGAGACTTTCTTCCCGCAGTTCCGCATTGAGCTTTTTTAAGCCCTGGGACGCCAGCGGGGCGCAATAGATGGGGGAGGGAAAGAGGTTTTTAATCATCTCAATATGAGACAATACTCAAAGAACGGCGGGCGGGCAAGCTCAGGGCCCCCTATCCAGCCCCCGACCCTTGGGTTTCAAGCTTAGTTTTTAAACACCTGTGCCCGAAAAAGGGCCCTTTCCTTTCCTGAGGCGGACCTGCGATCCAGGGGCTGCGTTGTGGTGCTTTAGGGCTGGCATCCCCCTTGCTCTAGTGTCCAGTATCGGATGATTTTTTAAATTGGAGGCTTTATGAAAACAACTCTTCTTTCTCTCTTGCTGGCAGTGAGCATCCCCATGGCCTCTTTCGCGAAAGTGGAAGACTTTAATGCCCTGATCAAGGAGAACAGCCAAGCCCAAAACCAGCTTCATGAGAATTTAAAAGAACAGCTGGGAGAAGCGCGGATTGCTCTGAGAAAAGGATCCACCAAGGACCTTAAAAAAGTGATCACGGCCCAGGACAGTGCCAACGCCCCGACAAACAGAGCCCTTTTGAGCTTTGAAAAAGAAGGCCGTTACTACCGCGCCTCTGAAGCCAAGAAAATGCAAAGACTGGCAAATGAGATTAAAGAACTCGATGGCTCTTTCTGATCTCTAAAAAAGTCTCGTTGAAAAACCCCCTAAAACGGCCGCCGATGCCCCCTCGTCGCGGCCGTTTTCCTTTTTTAAAGGATCAGTTTTCGCAGTTCCTGTTGGGAGTAGACATAGTCCGCGTAAACCATGGTGTTGGTGATGTTGCGGTGCCCGAGGGCCACCTGGACCAAGCGCAGGTCCTTGGTTTTTTGATAAAGCTCAATGGCAAAGGTGTGGCGCAAAGAATGGAACTTCTTGGGCACGGGTCTGTAAAGCTCCCAGATCTGGTACAGACGGTGGTAACTGATGCCGAAAATGTGGCGGCCGTCCTGTTGCGAGGCGAATCTGTGGAGGCGGCGGAAAAAGTCGGAATGAAGGGGGATTTCCCGGTCATTGGAGTTCTTAAGGCCCCGGATAAAAACACTTTCATCGTAAGCGTTGAGATCCATCAAAGTGAGGTTTAAGAGTTCTTGGGCCCGGGCCCCGGTCCGAAGTCCCAGGTCGATCAGCAGGCAGTTGCGAGGGTCTTTGTCCTGAAAATCCGTGATGATTTTTTTAAGCCTTTCGACCTCGGGCGGCAAAAGATACTTGTTTTTGTTGAGTGAGTAGCGCACCGCCGAGCTTGCCAAAATGAAACCTCAAAGAAGGGTAAAAAAACCTAGAAAAAACGTCCTTATTTGATGATGAAAAAGCCCCCGACCTTTGTAAAGGAAAGAGCGTTTCTGACGGAGGAGAATAACGCGATGCATTTACCTTGCGAGCGGGGGCGCTTTTTCAGAATGCATTGAGTCATTTAGTAAATGCACCGCATAAAGTAAAAGTTCCTGAGATTTTAAGATTAAAAACAATCCTTATTTCAATAGCTTAGCACTCAAGAAAATAACCAGACCACTGCGTCATAGGTTTTAGACTAGTTTTAAAAAAATTTCGCGTCAAGTCGGCGGAGTGACCAATAAGACTTGGAAAAAACTGGGTTCACATTTTTACGGGAGGTAAAAAGCAGGGGCGGATCACTGTTTGCGACAAGGTAAAGGATGAAAATTTTAAAAAGTTACGACGCTTTTGTTTGAATTTTTTCCACCGCTCATAACGAGCGGCACCTCTAGGTACGTTCGTTCACTCACAGGACGCGAGTTCAAGAACGGACTGGGAACTTATAAAGTACACCGGCAAACAGCAACCACACCCCGGAAGGCAACCTAAACGAATGCGCTTGAGTTTTCAAGTGAAATTCTTACGGGGCCGTTGTGGTGAAGGTTCGAGACAATGCTCAGGGAATGAGCAAATTTTTGCAAAGCTGCAGATGGCGGATGGGGACGACGGGGGCTCCCTCCACGGGCCGAACGGTGACAAAACGCAGGCCAGCCCGGCTGAGCAAAAATTACGCCGATTTCAAAATGCATTGTTTTGAAATATGGGGGGCGCACCAAGGTGAAACCAAAGTCTTTGCTTACTGCGGGGGCTAGAGGGGGAGGTCACCTTGGGAACCCCGTGGTTTATAAAAAAATTAAACCTTTAGAGTTTATAAACTTGTCCGATATGACCTTTGCAGAATTTGAACACTGGGCGGTGTGATGGTCAGATCGAATCGAAATTATCTCATAACGAGCGAAAAGGTTCTGTCGCTCGACGAAGAAGCAAACCTACGTAAATTATGCTCTCGCCATCTCAAAGTCGCCAAAGATCTTCGCGATGCTCTTATGATTACGATGCTGCTTGACCTTGGGGTCCGGGCGCAGGAGTTGCTCAATATTCGCGTTGGTGATTTTAATCCCGATACTCACGCCGTTTTCATTCGGAGCCTGAAGGGCTCGAATGCCAGGGAACTTTACCTAAAACCCGGCGTTGCGGCAAAGTTTCGCACTTACGTGTTGGAAACCTTTGCCTCAGAAATATATTTTCACATTGAGTCTGACCGGCTGGTTTTCGATATTAGTTATCATCGCTTGTGGCAAATTTGGGGAATTTATACGCCGAATCCGAGAAAAACGATCCACTCCACGCGCCACACATTTGCCATTCGTCTATATGAAAGAACGAAGGATATTAAGCTTGTCCAAATGTGCCTTGGTCACCGCAGCATTATGAGCACGATGGTCTATGTTGACTTTTGGTATTCGCAGAACATTATAAAAATAACGATGACGAAATAAAAAAAGGGCCAAAAAAAGGCCCCTAATCGCCGAATAGCGCCGCGTTAAAATTTAAACGGGCGTCTCTGGCAACTCAAGAGTCGGCGCTTCAGGCGTCGGCACTTTTGGAGGCGTGACATTGCCTTCCTTGTCAACCTCATATCCTAACGCCTTGTAAGCCTCAATCGAAAGGATTTTCCCATCACGCGCAACCGCTGCGCTTACTTCGCGGCGTGACTCTGCCAACTCGTCCAGGCCTACTGAACCGTCCGCGTGAAGCTTGTGGACGCGGCAGTTTTTCGGAATAGGTGACAGGTCGTGCGCGTCACTTGCACCGTTTTCCTTTCCGGCATCGACCACGAGGCCGTTACCGCCAAGCCGCAGGGACACGCGGTGTTTCCCTAGACGGTCGTAGGCATCCAAGCGGTCCTCTGTGAAATGGACCACGCCCAAACAAAAAACGTTCAAGTAGTGTACTGCAAAAGCTTTCATTTTTTTCCCTCCTGGGAGTTTGTTAAAATTTCGGTTTCCAACTTTTTAAGGCGGCGGAAGGCTTCATTGAGATCGCGCCGCATTTTATAATTCCGAAGTAAAAAGCCCGCGACGTTCGCGACGATCGCGCCCGCGTTCATCAGCACGAGGAGGACGATCACGTCACCCACGACCTGAATTTGTTCGGTTGTGAACATCGCGGCTTTATCTATCATCACTTTGCCTCGGGCACTTTTTCAAGGACCGGCGCGGAGCATACCGCATCTTTGAATTCCTTCGAGTCCATACCTGCCGCGACGGCACCCGCCGCGAGTGCAAGGGCCGACACCCATCCGATCACACGGCGCTTATTGATAAACATGGAGGCAATTTTTAAAAGTAGTGGGTTCATTTTGTCTCCGCTTTTTTTGCTGCGCGAGCTTCGGCCTCTGCACGTTTTTTTACTCTGATCTCTTTTTGTGTGAGATTTTTTCCATTAATTCGATAGTTCATTTTCACACCTCGTTTTTAATTTTTTCAAAGTTTCTTTGATACCGGGACCAGTATTCATTCGCATAACCCTTGATGGCACCGGCTCGCTCTTTTTTTGTATTGCCCACGCCCTGGTTGTAACTCTTCACGATCCATTCGAGGCGCGGATCATCCTTGAATTGCAAAAGCACCCAGGCCAGATATTGGGCCGCGATCTTGATCGAGTAGGCCGGGTTATTTAATTTTTCTGCCGTGGCGGTCGGATCAAAATCCCGCGCGGTCGGCACTGTTACTTGCATAATGCCCCAGCTTTTCCCATCGTCGGATTTTGATCCGTCAACGTCGGAGGGAAAAGCGAGCCCTCGCGCGACGCTGGGATGCGTGCCAAGAGAACTCTCGTTCATGGCAATTGCTTTCAGCATTTTCCAATTAAGGCCGTACTTCGCGGCCTCGGCTTTAAAAAGCGGATCGAAAGTGTTCGCCGTGACCGGCGTCTGCACGCCTTTGTTCATCATGTAAAGGATTGAGCCAATGAGGATGAAGGTCATCATTTGATTTTTCCCGCTTTCGCTTGAAGGTAACGATAACCAAAATAGAGCGCGACGAACGGAAGGACAAAATTCGCGATCTTTAAAATTGAAACAAGGTTATCACCAAGCGCTTGAGCGCCGTCCGCGACCTGCACCGCCACGTCCTTCGTTACTGACGTTGCAAGGTCCAAGTAGTTAATTTGGCCCGCGACGCCGTTGATAGCCGCAAAATAGGCGTTGTGGTCTCCCGGGATGCGGCCTTGTGTTCTTGCCGCAAGGCCTTCCATTGCAGACTTCACCTGGCGGTCACCCAAAGAATTTGCGTTGATCGCGGTCCCGATGCCGTCGGCATAAATATCAGCTTTGTTGCCATAGAGAGCGTAGAACGCCTCGAAGCTTTGAGGCGCACCGGAATAGCGGCGGTTCGCCTCATAAAAATATCTCAATGCGGTTTTCCCGGTCTCAAGATCCGACATGCTTTACTCCAAAACACCAAAAATGTGCATCGTCGCGGTGCCGCTGTTCCATGCCGCAGTCGAAATAAGTGTAAACTGAAAATCATACGTGCCAGGAGGCAGGACAAAATCATAGCGAAAGGCGGCGGTCCGGTTTCCAGCGGCCGCCACGTCCCAGCGCTTCGTTTCGGTCACGACACCGCCGCCGACGGCGTTGCAAGTGATTGAGGCGTCGATCTTTGGTGTGCCAGCGTTATCTATTCCGCACGAGGCGCAGAAAGATCCGCGAAAGATTTTTCCCGCTGGCACAACAAGATTTTTTGCGGCCGAGGCAAAGCCTGCGGACGCGCCGGGCAAAAACTCCAATGAGGACGACTTAATCATGGTGCGTTTCGGAGCGTGACTTGTCTGCATGTTATGTCTCCTCTAGGCGATTCACTTTGCCGCCCGAAACTGAATAAGCGTAAAGGGCCGCAGCGTTTTTCCACTGAAATTTTTCACCATCGGCGATCAGAATTCCTTCTGTCGCACCGGCGTCGGTGACGGTGGAGTCACCGACAAAAATATCACCGCCGGTTTTGTTTTGAATTGTCGCGACAACGCGGCTTGCGGAGGCGGGCGCGATGATCGTCGCCGCCGTTGCGGGCAGCGTGACGGATGCAAGCGCCGCCGAGGTGCCTTCCGAAATATTCACACCGCCCGCTTGGATTTGGGTGTAGCTTCCTGACTGAAAGCGGGCGTTATAAAAAACAACAATCTCCATCCATTTTCCGGGCTGGGCGGGCCAAGAAAAAAAGGCCCTTCCGGTTAACTCATCGTCCGTGACGTATCCGTCCTTGATGCCGAGACGGACGTGTTGTTGGCCGACGTCCTGGGAGTTTGGTTTAAAATAGCAATAGGCATTTGGATCGGAAAGGCTTTCAACAAACAGAGAGCGGAAAGCCTGATCGAATTGAAGTGGGTTACTCCAGGTCGCCGCCGTGGAAAGATCAAGATGAATTCTTTCGATGCCCTTTGGCCGATTAAGGACCGCGTCCTGAATCTGAAGCGCCCGCAAAATTTTATTGATGTTGCCGAGGCCATTGTTGTCTTGCATCTACTTTTTCCCTTTTTTTCCGGCAAGCAAAACCAACGCGACGACAACAAGAAGTGATCCGCCGAGAACCAAAATTGTTTTTTGATCGATACCGCCGACCTGGGCGGGCAGAGCTGAAATCATTGGTTGCGGCTTCGGCGTTTCCTTCGCGGGCGGCTTTGGAATGGTCGCGCGAAAGTAGTCCGCAGCGGAAGACCACACTGTGTTTGAGACTTCGTTTTTAAAATCTTCAAAATTCATAGTTACCTCTTTGTCGCAAGGATCGCGATTAATCCAAAGATGCCTACACCTGCGACAATAAAAATTGGATTTATGGTTTGGTTTTGTGCCTGCGCTTCCGAGGCGGGTGAACGAGCACCTGCACCTTGTGTAGAGGGCAGAAGTCCTCGGACAGCGGCGGCGGCTCCAGGCAGGACTGCATCGCCGAGCGCGGAGCCAGCGACGGCTCCGGTTCCCGTTGCGGTCGCGGCTTCAGTCGCGGCCTTTGCGGGCGTGCCTCCGCTTAAAAGCGCCACACCTCCGGCAATCGCCACACCTCGCGCGGTTAATCTCGCAGCAGAGGACCAATCGGTCGCGTCGATTTCGCGGCCATAGCTCGCAGACCGCCCATGATCCACCACCTCGGCATAGTCGTTTGAGAGACCCAGGGTCAGTTGATTTACGGTCCGATTTCGGGCGACGTCGCGGATTGTGCTTGAGGCGTTGGCGGCGATATTAACAGGATTTTTCGCATAATTTGCGTGCATGATGTTACCGGCGGCACCTTCAATGTCGCCACGGCCAAGGTTTTCGGCTGCACGCACAAGGTTCCGAGTCGGTGTCGTGAGGGCCTCGTATGCTTTGCCAACATCGGAGCGGCCCACGTCTTTCACCACGCGCTCGACGGCTTTGCCGACGTCGCCGGTCACTTGACTAAGTGTTGGAAGCTTAATTGAAAAACCCACGCCACACCTCGAAAAAAGGGCTCGCCTCAGGGAGGCGAGGGAGCCCTTAAAGATTATTTTTCTCTCGGCGCAAAAATAATTTCGTCAAACATCATCGCCACGTTCGCCTCGTTCGGCGAATACGTGCCAAGGCTCGACAAGTCGAGCATCAAGTCCATCGCATCAACGCCGTACTCTCTGCGCACGGGAAGGGCGGTATTGATTTTTCTTTCATTCAGAAAGTTAATCATAGCCACACCGTCCAGACGAGAGGTGCCTGCCGCGTAGGCCGCGACGGCGCGGTTTTCTTCGCGGTTGTTCACTTGATAGGTCTTGAAAGGCGCTTTCTGGAAAGTCGTCATCCCATTTCTGCGCACACCAATGTTGTCAAGGACGTCATTCGTCGGTGATTTGTTGGTGTCACCGTTCGTCGTGTAAAGAGTGATGCCTGAAAGAGTGTCGCTCTTTGGCAGTTCCACCGCGATGTCTCGCGCAGAGCCTTTATAAGAGCGGTTGAGCATTGTTTGTCTCCACACATCAAACATGCGGCCTTTCTCGACGCTTTGATCCTCGATAGTCGATACTTCGATTTTCAGATCGTGGCTCGTGAAATTCACCGGCGCGGTGTTACCTTCCTGGAGTAGGTTATTGATATGCGCACACTGAATTTTGATGTCAGCCGTGTTATAATTTTTCAAATTCAGCCAAGTCATTTCGCGGCCATAGCCGGGTTCACAAAAAACTTGCTCAAAGGGCAGGTAAACAGACTCACGCACCGTCGTGATTTGACCCGTAGTCCCGAAAACAAAAGCCTGCGCCGTCGTCGGGAAGTTATTTGCCAGCGCCGAAGCACCCGCGCTCGCAAAGCGCTCGCTCTCAATACCGTTGGCAAGGAGTTGCTGCATCGCCAAGAAGTGAGGACGGACGGACTTGTGGGTTTCAGCGCCGTTTCGCCCGTTGGTATTGACATCGATGCGGGTAATTAACGAGTCAAGGACGCCTTCGGGTCTTCCGAGAGGTGTGCCCGAGGCATAGGTGTATTGAACCGGGCCCACAAGACGAATTCTGAGCCCGATGACGCAGGTATCGGGCTGAAGCGGGATGGTGATAAGTTTATTATTCACGAATGGCTCGATGGCCAAAACGCGCGTACTTCTAAAACCCATTTTAGGCTCCCAGTTTCAGGTTCAGGGCTTTATTCACAAAGGGCAGTTTGTTGTTTGCGATGAGCACCAGACAGGTGACTACAAAAGCTGTGATAACGACTTCTTTTTTCATTTTTCCTCCAAGGAAATTTTGTTTTTTGGCCTTGAGCCCTTATTGTCGGAGGATTTTTGGTTTTTAAAAGCCCATTTATTTTTTTCGATTTATTTTCTTTTTTGGGATTTTTTATTATTTAAAGCGGATTATTTCTCAGTCGAAAATATTTTAATTCCCTCCGAAAAGGGCGAAAAATAGATAAATTTTCTTTTTCCGAGGGTGACTAATTTATTTTTTTCGATATTTATAAAATCCGCGACGTGCAAAATATCGTTTTTTTCGTGCAATTGACCGCAAAAAATATGGGCACTTTGGGCCAAAATTGCCTTATTAATTTGAGCCGGGCGCTGGGTGATAGCCATCACCGCGATCCCGCGATGCCGTCCGATCATCAATATATTTTTCAAATAATGTGGCAAAAAATGCGGGTTTGAAAATAATTGGACTTCGTCGATTAAAACGAGGCAGTTTCCAAGCTCAAAGACCAGTCGCATAAGAGAGTCAAAGAGCGAATCAGTGCTTTTGATATGCGGAGAGGGCCGAAATACCACGGTGTATTTTTGATTATTTTTTTGAATTATTTCGGTTTTTAATATTTTCGCGAAATTATTAAAATCAGAAACAACAAAATCACCCTTGTACTCGCTCATGGGATCGATAATTATTTTGCGCGGGAATAACTCTGCAATTTCGCGGGCAAGGTGGGATTTACCACAGCCGCGCATGCCAAAAATCGAAATACACTCTGTGAGACCTATTTTCATAGGTCCTTAGGCGGAAAAAATGGCCTTAACGACGCGGCTAAGGTCGGGCGCGTGCGCAGGTCGTTTAATCGATCAATGAGCATCTGATATTTTTTGAATTTTCTTTTTTTATTCGCGATTAAAAGCGCATTAATCAAATAAAGAATTTCAGAGTCGGTGACCTTGAGGGTTTTCACATTCTGGCCCTCTCAGTGCTTCTGAAAAGCACACCGTCCGGGAAAGAGACCGGCTCTGCGGGTTTTGCGGGCTCGGTGGAGCCGGATTTTTCAACCTTTTTTGGTGCGCCCTTGTGCATTTCAAGAGCCGTTGATTTTTCACCGACCAGCATCAGCATGGAAAGGGTAAACATGATGAGGGCGGTTTTTCCTGGGTCCATTGATTCCATTCTGGGCGCATAATAATTGAGCATCGCGTCCGCATAGGTCGCGGGAGTTTCTGCCTCTTCATCCGTGAGTTTTAAAGCCTCGCACTCCGCCCGCAACGCCCATAAATTAAATGGGACCTTCATGCTTTGCTTAATAAACGGCTTAAAATCCATTTTTTCCATGGGCTCCGGGTTTTGCACCGGGATGGGATCCGGCTCGGCGATTTTTAAATGCTCTTTTCTGGGCCGCCCGCGCGGGCGCTTGGTCTGGGCTTTTATTTCGTCGGCGAGGTCTTTTTTTGCATCATTTATTGCGGCCTCAAACGACTCGACTTTGTCGGCTTCGGCGGCGGGCTCGCCCACGGGAAGCGCGGGCGTTTCTTCAACATTTTCGGTGAGCATTTAAAAAATCCTTTTTTTAAATTGTTCATAATTAGACTCAAAAAATAAAAAAAGCCAAAAGACAACATGCCATGCTCAATCCGCTGAGCACGAAAATTTTTAAAAAGCTGGACTGAATTTCTTTGATTAATTTCTCTTCCAAATCTTAAAAATCCTTAAAAAGTATTTTGTCTAAAAAAAAGGCAAAAATGTGGATAACCGTGGGGGAAACGCCGCGCCCTCGTTTAAGGAGGGCGCGGGTTTCTTAAATACCTGGGGGTGGGGAGTCGTCACCTACTCCAAAATCCCGCGCAATCACCATAAGGCAATGAGACCTAAGGTTGTTGATTTCGTCCGCAGCATTTTTCACATCGGGAGTGTGCAAACACTGTTGGCGCAAAATATGTTCGATTTGGTCGAATGATTTTAAAGCTGTATCGAACGCGATTTTTTTAATCAAAAAACCACGGTTTCCGGACTCAGAATTAAGCATCGAACCCACCTAGGAAAAAATACAAATAAATAGCGTCGTAAGAAAACAATTGCCAAATGGGGGTGGGGTTTGGCAAACCAAAAGAGCCTAATTTCTAAATTTTCACAAGTTTAGAGGGCTTAGTACTCAACATTGCAACGCAATGTAAAAAATACAGGGCTGAAAACACGCGTAAAATCAGCTACTTAAGTCTAAATAAAATAACCAAAAGCTTGAGTTTATTTCGAAAAACCCCTTAGTGGACCCCTCGGTTAAAAATGTCTTAAGAATTCCAAGCATTTAGCTTGACCCCTCGAGGCTCCCATTTCATCATGAATTGTAGTTCACAACGTTTATTTATGTATTCCACAACACTGATATTGCGAAATGCAAGAGTCTGGAGGGGTGAATGCGGCGCGTAAATCTAAAAGGAGGGGCTGATGGAGCTGGAAATAAGGGAGATAAAAAATAACTCTCGCGAGACCCCTTTGGGGGAGGGGGTGCGCTCAAAGACCTCCAATCGCATGTTTTATGAGGCTCAAGTGGCGGTGATTCAAAAGCAGCTCGGAAATCTCGAAAAAATCCGGGGCACTTTGGGGCTTTCCCAGCGGAAAATGTGTCAGCTTTTAATGGTGGATCCCTCGGCCTGGACGCGATGGAATCGCTCTGAAGAAGAGGCGCCCCCGCATATTTGGCGGGCTCTTCAGTGGTATATGACTTTGCAGGAAAAAATCCCGGGTCTGACGCCGCAGTATTTTATAGGCAAAGACCCTCAGGTTTTGCACGAAAAAGCCCTCTCCCAAATCGCCGAAGAAAAGCTCCGGCGGGAGGCCCTGGAGGTGGAGATCCAGGCGTTAAAAACCTCCTTTCAAGCCGAGCTTTTAGCGCAGCAATTAAAGACGCAAAAACACCTGCGTTTTCATCGGTTTTTTAGTCTGGCTTTGGTTTTTTCCACCCTGACCTTGACGATAGTCTTGCTTTTTAAAAGGAGCAAAGGGGCTTGAATAATTCCCCTCCCTATTGAAGCATCAAAAGATGCAAAAATACATTCTTTGGGGGCTCTTTTCCCTTCTTGTTGTTTTTTCTGATTGTTCCCTGGCCCAATCTCCCGCAAGTCAAAAGGAGACCCCGAGGACGCTGATCTGGTTGCCGATTGCTTATTACACGCCCGAAACAAATTTTGCAGGCGGCCTTCTGGTGATCAAAAATTTCTGGAAGGAAAAAGAGGGGCATGTCTCGCATCTTTTGGGCATGGCCGCCGTGACCGTCCGCCACCAGACTCTTTTAAGTCTGAGCCCGCGCCTGTATTTTGCGCAAGGGGAGTGGGAGCTTGGGGGAAACCTCTTTTATGATTACTTCCCCTCTAAATATTATGGACGGGACGCAAGCCACCCTCTTTCCTCCCCGGAGGAGTACACGGAGAATGATTTGAAGCTCAGCCTCTTTGTCGGGAAAAATCTCTTCTCTGCACTGTTCTTGCGGGGCGGAGGCGGGCAGGATCTGCGGCGGATCTTAAACCTGGCCCCGGGAGGGCTTTTGCAGAGTGAAACGCAAAGTTTCAGTTCCCGTCTTCAGGTACTTTTTGCTCACTGGGGGCTTGAATGGGACCAGAGGGATTACCCGCAGGCGCCCCGGCAAGGGGCCTGGTATCGATTCACGCAAAACTTTTATCAGGCCAAGGGCAGTGAGGAAGCGCCAGAGATCCGGCGCTTTCAAAAGGTGGATTTGGATTTGCGCCAATACCTTCTTCTGGCCCCTCGCTGGGTGTTTGCCGCGCAGGTGGTGGCCTCTGAAGTGCAAGGAGACCTGGTGCCCTTCCAGTATTTAAACACTCTCGGCGGGGGTTCGCGCCTGCGGGGGTACTATGCGGGCCAGTACCGGGACCGGGCTTTGGGACTTTTGCAGATGGAAGTGCGTTTTGAAAAGAATGAAAAATGGACCCCCGCGGTTTTTTTGGGAGGAGGACGTATGGCCTCGTCTCTGCGGGAGTTGAGTTTTGCCCAAAATATTTTCTCGGGCGGCTTTGGCGTGCACTACAACTTAGACCCGGAAAATAGAACAAAGGCCCGCATCGACCTGGGTTTTACTGGCAAAGACACCGGGTTTTACTTCGTACTCGGTGAAGCTTTTTAACAAATCCCTTGCGAATGATTTCCTATGTCAAACTATTGCGGGGCATAACGACTAGTATTTTTACTCAAAAATCAGGATCATCTCGACATCTTACTCAGAAACACTCAGCAAGAAGGAGAATCTTTTGGGAACATTCGAGTTGATTTCAAAGCACGGGGATCATGAGCAGGTCGTATATTGCAATGACCCCAGCGTGGGTTTAAAGGCGTTTATTGCCATTCATAACACAGCCTTAGGGCCTGCGCTCGGTGGCACGAGAATGTGGAATTACAACTCGGAAGAAGACGCCTTGGTGGATGTTCTGCGTCTTTCCAAAGGGATGACTTATAAGGCGGCCGCTGCCGGTTTAAACCTCGGCGGGGGCAAGGCCGTCATTATGGGAGACCCGAAAAAGCAAAAAACCGAAGGGCTCTTCAGGGCCTTCGGGCAATTCGTGAACTCCTTGAATGGCCGCTATATCACGGCCGAAGATGTGGGCACCAATGTCACTGATATGGAGCACATCTTTATGGAGACTCCCTGGGTCACGGGGATTCCCAAGGGCTTTGGTGGCTCCGGGGATCCTTCTCCTTACACCGCCCATGGGGTTTTGATGGGAATCAAAGCCGCTGCGAAAGAAAAATTCGGCTCAGATTCGTTACGGGGCAGCCGCGTGGCGGTGCAAGGTCTGGGCAATGTTGGCTCCAACTTGGTGAAATACCTGATTGAAGAGGGGGCCCGCGTGGTTGTTTCCGATATTGATCAGGGGCGGGTGCAAGCGCTCCACGAACAATTTGGCTGCGAATATGTCAGTCCGGAAAACATTCTCTCGGTCGAGTGTGATATTTTTGCGCCCTGCGCTCTGGGGGCTGTGGTCAATGATGCCACTTTAATGAAATTCAAAACCAAGGTGATTGCCGGGGCCGCCAACAATGTTCTGGCCGAGTCTCGCCATGGCGATCATTTGCGGGAGCTGGGAATTCTCTATACGCCGGATTATGTGATTAATGCCGGGGGGCTGATGAATGTGTTTGTGGAGCTGGAGGGGTACTCCCCGGACCGGGCTTTTGATAAAACCCGCAAAGTTTACGAAAACTGCACGAAGGTTTTTGAAATTGCCCGCCGTGATGATATCGGAACCCACCTGGCCGCCGATCGCATGGCAGAAGAGCGCATCCGCACCATCGGACAACTCAAGCAACGCCATCCAGGAAAATCCAGCCGCGCTTTCTCCACGTTGCGAGAAGTTTACAACCGTTAATTTTCCGCCGCACAGCAAAGAGGGGGTTAAAAGGGGGGAGAGAAATCTCCCCTCTTTTTTTTGCATTGTCCTCTCGGCCAAATGCCGCCTTGACAATAAGGGGCCTCCATCATTCAATATTCTCCTAAATCTAACTATTTAAAGAGGTTATTGTTTTGAGCAAGAAGCTTTCAAAAGAAGACGTCAAAGCCCCCGATCAAGTTCTGAAAACCCTGAATCAGGGATTTCAATGGAGCCAAACCCACGCGCAAATCCTGGTGGTTGCGGTGATTGTCTTTGTGGTGCTTGGAATCGGTTCATCCCTTTACAACACTCTGGCCGAGAAAAAGGAAGTCAAAGCCCAGGAGGCCTACTTCCCTCTGGAAAAAAGCTATCTCGACAAAAAACGTGATTTTGAAGAGGCGGAGCGCCCGCTTCCTCCGATGGCCAACAAAACTCCCGCGGCCCCCAGTAAAGTCAAAGCCAGCGGGGATTTGGAAAAGGACTATGGCCCTGAGGTGGCGGGACTGCAAAAGGTGATGGAATCCTATCCCTCCTCCAAGGCGGCTCAGATGGCGGCCCTGAATCTGAGCGAACTTTATTTGAATTACAAAAAGCCCGCTGAGGCCAGCCAGGCTTTGCAGAAGGTGGAAAAACAAAGCGGCGGCAGTGATTTGGTTTCTGTTGTGGTCCTCACTCAATACGGCAATGTGCTGGCGGATCAAGGGGATTGCAAAGGGGCTTTGGAGAAATGGCAAAAGGTTCTGAATCACTCGGAAGCGTCCTTTTTGCACGACACGCTTCGCCTGAAGTCCGCTTTTTGCTATGAAAAGCTCAATGAGATGGCAAAAGCGGAAGAGCTTTATAAAAAGGTCAGCCAGAACTCCCAGGATCCGAAAAATCCCCAAGCCGGTGAAATGGGGCTTGGCAAAGAGGCTGAAAAATATCTTCGCTTGTTAAAAATTAAAAAGAATGCGGGCTAAGCCCGAACTCGGAGAAGGATCTTATTTTGAAAACGGCCTCTTTTTTTGTGAATGGCGGGATTTTATCGACCCTTCTTTTTTCGGGACTCCTTGGGGGGCTTCTTTCCGGGTGTTCCAGCTTGGACCGGCTTCTCACTCGCAACGCTGAAAAAAGAGAGTTTCAGGTGCGTGAGGTCTGGGTTCACCCAGGGTCGCAGAAAGACAACCTCGCCTTCCGGAAAATCAACCGCATGACCCCGCTTCTGGTGGGATCTATGGTGATTGAAGGCAACGCCCTGGATGGGATGGTGGCCTATGAGCGGGAATCCGGAGAGGAAGTCTGGCGTCTTCCGATTGTGAATGGGGCGGAGGCCGGGGCGGCCCTGGTCAAGGATCGCCTGTTTTTTGGCGCCAGCGACGGGAATTTCTATTCCGTCAACGCCAAGACCGGAAAAGTGATTTGGACCTTTCCCACGCGCTCTGAAAACATCGCAGAACCTCTTTTAGATACCACCAACGGGATGGTGTACTTTCTCAGCGGCGCCAACGTGGTCTATGCCCTGGATGCGGAGTCAGGACGTCAGGTTTGGCTCTATTCACGCCAGGACAATTCAAACTTTTCCATTCGCGGGGGGTCGAAACCCGCCCTGAAGGAAGGCAATTTGTATGTCGGCTTCAGTGATGGCACCTTGGTCAATCTCAATGCGAAAACCGGCAATCTTCAGTGGGAGTTGCCTTTAAATAAAAACAAAAAATTCCGTGACATTGATTCCACCCCCATCATTGATGGAGATCAGGTCTATATTTCCGGGTATGATGATAAATTGTATTGTATCAGTGCCCAAAAAGGAGACCTTCTCTGGAAAGTGGACGGGGGAGGCTATGATCCCATCACGATCTATGGCGATAAAATTTATTATTCCACCACCCAGGGGGAAGTCTGGGCTTTGCAAAAAGGCAATGGCCAGAAGCTCTGGTCCTATAAGCTGAAAGAGGGCATTGCCACCCAGGTGAAGATCTATAAGGGGCTCGCGGTTTTTGGCGAATCCCAGGGGGATTTGAGGTTTCTTGATGCGAATACGGGAAAGCCCGTGGCCTCTTTCAATCCAGGCCGGGGCATCATGTCCACGCCCTTTGTGGATGACAAAGACAACCGAATTTATTTTATTTCCGGCGAAGCCAATGTCTATGCCATGGAAGCGAAGTGGGCCTATCCCCAATGGATTCCCTATTTGCAATAGTTCCATCTTTGAGAAGGAGATCAGCCATGTTAAAATGGATCTATACCGGCATCTTGAGTGTCACTCTTTTCGGATGTGCGACGGGAAATTGCGTGAACCAGGCAAAGCCCGGGGCCGCAAAACCCGCACCGACCGCATCCCCTGTTTCTCCTGGAGGCTCTGTGAAACCTGAATCTCCCTTAGAGCGTGTGAAAGTCTATAAGCCCGATGGGTCCTTGCAATGTGGACAAGGGAAAGCCATTCCGGTGGCGGAGATGCAAAAGGATTTAAAGGGCATTAAGGTTTATTCCAGCACCAATAAAAATGACGGGATGATGCGAATTCAGCTTTGTGGGTCCCCCACAGGCAATGCCAATGTTTATGAAATTGACCGCAAGGACCTGGAAGCGGCCCTGAAGGCCGGCTTTAAAGAATGGACCTTTGATAATTAAGGCCGTCTTTGGGTGGAAGTCCCTGCCAGGCGGTCGATCATTTTAATGATGGCGGCCAGTTGCGGGGCGGAACGGGTGGCGTAATTCTTTCCGGTGTAGCCCCACCAATCCCAGCATCCAGCTCCGTTCATGGCGGACATGGTGACCGCGGGATATAAAATCACAATCCCATTCGCCTCAGCCCAGGGATTGTATCCGGCCTCCTCGACAAAACTCCGGGCCACCAGGTTGGGGGACTGCATGCACCCGTGCAAGGCAATATGGAGCCGGCATTGGGCGTCTTTTTTGGTGCAAGCCTCAGGAATATAGACATGCCCGTAACTCAGCATTTTGGCCGAGGGATCGGCAAATTCCGTTTGATCAAATTGCTTGAGTTGAGGAGTCCCATAGGCGGCTTTTGCATTGGGCTCCTGCAAGGGGCCATACATTTTCTCCAGAATCGCCTTCGCGCCATCATAATTGCACTTATTCATCCAGGGGAATTTGGTGTCTTCGCACGGAACTCCTGTGGCCGTGGCCCGCACGGTCGGGAAACCATGCCCCATCTTAAGGGCCACGCCCGTCACCGGAGAGGCTCCGAAATATTGGTAAAACTCCTTGAGCTTCTGGCTCGAACTCAGACCTACGACCTGATCCTCTGTGCCATGAATGAGAAAGATTCTCTGCTTTCGGATATTTTTTGTGGGATCAATGGATCCGGCTTTTTCATTTTGCAGGGCCAGGTCTGTGAGGTTTGAGACCTGGATCTTTTCCGGGGCCCGCATGCAAAGATCCTTGGCGGTGTTGGCATCGCCCTGGGCACAGCCATAAACGCCGCCAGCGACGATTCCAGCCCCTTTAAAATAGCTGGAATAGGCCACGCTGAGTTGCGCGGCCATAAAGGCACCTGAAGACAAGCCGGAGACCGTAATGGCGTCCTTATCAATATTGAGGGGGGGAAGCGTAAATTCGTTGCCGGTGGCAAAAACCAGAGTGGGCATCGGCAAAAGAAGCAAGACGGCCAGCTTTATAAAAAGTGTTTTCATAAGATGTCCCTGCAAGTTGAATCAAATTGATATTGTTTAAAGTTCTATAATAGATAAAGTGGGATCTCAATCTTTGTCTTTATTGTTATTTGCCAGGACCTTCGCCCTTAATGTTACATAATATAACTTATCAGAGATACAGAAAGGGGCTTGGTCGAAGGTGATTCCTGGTAGCAAACAGTTTCCACGTCCCCGCCGGCTTATCTATTGAAGGTCTGTGGTTTAAAAAACTAAATTCGACTTTCTTTCATCTTCAACCAAGAAACTAGGAAGCCATAGATATGAAATACGTTACTAGGATATTTGTTTGCGCGACATTGAGCCTTATCGCCGTTGCGGCGAATGCCACACGGGAATGTAAGTTCAGGTGCTATGATCGAAGGTCGGATATTCGAGGACCCTATACGACAATTGAAGAATACTGTTACGGAGCTGGGAAATCCAATGGTGTCACATGTGGAGCTTATGGTCCGGAATATTCTATTGAAGTTTTAGAATGCAAACCTCCCTACCCCGGGGGGGGAAATATTATGAAGCAACGTGGCAATGTCGTAGCGACTACTGGTATCCTTACGTGTTTGAGTCCGTGGTGAAAGATATCCATGAAGCTGAGGCTTTGCAAAATCAGAAGTGCACTGAAATTGAAAGACAGCTGGGGCGAAAAATAAGCTGGGACAATAAAGATATCGAGTGTCGCCAATACTGACTTCACTCCGCAAAAAAGCCTGTCGTTAGCCAGGCGAAGGCCTCTGCCATGTCATTATAAAACACGCGCACATCTCCTTCGCCAAAGGCTAAGCGCGCCAAATAGGCAAGCTTTGTATTCGGAACCACAACGGCGCGGCGGAGTTTAATACCGCAGGCTTGCTGATCAAGATTCCACTGAAACACCGGAACCTCGACCTGGGGGGTCTCCATTTCCAAGCAATCATGCAAGACAAGCCCCCGTCGTGTTTCATTGACGAGGTTTAAAATACGCTCCTGACACTCTTTTAAAAGATGTTCCGTCGGCATTCCGCGCATTCTTGCAATAATCACTTCACCCACAGGTTCAATCCACAACTGCCCGTCCATCCCCCCCCCCTCCTTCTGCTTCTTTCCAAGGGGTAACAGAGATTTGCCAACAAGCACAGTGACGAAACCAGGATATTTTTCCGGTGCCAGGCCCTGTTTCTGAGGACGATGCGTTGAGGAGAGGTTCTCGGAGCCTGCGCTCTACTCACAGCACCTAAACGGCAGACTTGAGGTGGAGGTCCAGTCCACGCTGCTAAAGGCTGAAGGCGAACAGGTCACCTTCTTTGAGCCTTCCCCCCAAAGGGCAACAGAAACCGTGGAGCCGTTGGCGCAATAAATTGAATATTGCGTGGAACTGCAGAGCCGCAGGCCCCGGCTGGCGCACGTATTTAAGGCCCCAAAATAAGTCGTGGTGCTCGAGTCCGTACTGTCAATGCAAGTAGAACCCAACCCCGACCCTGCCGCGCTCATGCCGCCAGCGCAGCTTCGGCCCGGCACGGGGAAAGTGCCACCGGACGTTTTCATAAACCGGCTGCTTTCATCCGTCACGGCTTGGCTGGGCACCACCCCGGAGAAAGTGGCATTCAGGACCACGGTGCTGGCGCCGGAGGCGGCATAAAGCCTGTCAAAGTTTGTGATGTTGAAACCAGGGTTGCTCATTGTCTCAAAAACAAAACTGCTGCCGTTTTTCACGCGGAGGGCGGTCGAGCCGGTAGAACTCACGCCCCCGCGGTTCATGGTAAAATAAGCGCCGGCCTGATAGGGGCTGTATTTGAACACGGAGCGGTCGGCCACCTCAATTGCGGCCGAGGTGGAGTTCTCTGTTCCCAGGATTTCAAAATTACCCTGGACATTCATCACGGAGGCCCCGCGCACACTCACAAAACTTTGCGCGTTCACTGTGCTGTTGTCCGCTTGGAAATCCCCGTAAAACTCACATTGCGCCCCCGACTCACAACTTAACCCTTGGCCGCCCAGGGATTTCAGCGTGAGCAGGCCGGATACGCTGAGGCGCCCGCCGCGCACATTGATAGCACTGCTGCTGGAGTTGGCGCCACTCATGGCCACACCCAGGACTTTTCCGCTCTGGATGTTCAACTCCCCACCCGTGGAAACCTCCACCCCCGTTTGCGAATTGAACGAGGTGCTTTGGGAGATATTGATATTGTCCTCCACGGAAAATTCCCCGTGACTGACAGAGAGGCCGCGGCTGTTTTGCGCGCTTCCCAGGTCGATATTTAAAGCCGCCTGGTTAGAGACGCTCGCTTGCGAGACCTCAATCCCGCGGTTGTCCGTGCCGGAACTGCTCAGGGTGATATTGATATTGCCAAAAAACATTGCCATCCCGCCGGAGGACACGGAAATCCCCCGGGTGTTATTGGAAAAGTTCACGGAATCAATCACGGCAATCCCGCCATTGATGTCCACCGCCCGGGAGGTGAAGTTTTGCAATTGCAGGTTTTTAAGCTGCACCCCACGGCTGGCCCCGTAAATAGAAATTCCTGAAACATCGGTGTAACCATTCCCGTCCAGAATCACCATGCTGGGATAACCTTCAATGGTCAAAAAAGGCCCGTTGTTGGGGTCTTTGGCGGCAATCGTTTTATCCACCGCCGCTAGGATCGTGCCCCCGGCGCTGGCGATTAGATTGGAAGTCACTCTTAAATTCACATTGTGTTTGATAATCTCCGGCAGCTTGGTGAGAGCCCCTTGCAGAGTCTGGAAAGCGCAGTTGGGCGCTTGACCTGCGCTGTAAGCGGCATCCTGGGAGCCGTTGCAGAGACTGTCATCGCCGGAGGAGTTCACGTAATAAACCGCATCGGCTGTGGAGACCTTGGCCATATTATTCAGCTGGATGTCCACGCATTCATATTTATCCAGGGGCACATTAAAGTACCAGGTTTGGGAACTCGTGCAAGTGGTCGGCATCTGCGAAACATTCCCCGTGGTCTTTAAGTCCGCGATATTGATATTGACGTAGGACCAGGTAGTGCCATTGGATTTCAAAAAAGGATACGTGCTATGCCCCAGACCCACCGTCGGAGCACTGGCGGTGCCGCTGACCACCAAGGGAGATTGGGCGGACACGCTGCTGACACCTCCGCCTCCCCCCGAGGGCGTGGTCCATGAGAGAAGGCCCGTGCCATCAGTGGTGAGCACTTGCCCCGAGGTGCCCGTGGTGTTGGGAAGAGTGAGCGTGAAGTTATTGGTGGCGTCTGCGGCCTTCACCACCACCGCGCCGGAGGTGGCCCCCTTAAGGCCTGCTCCGTACATATTTGCGACCCCGGTGCCATCCAGGCCCAGGATCTTGTTGCCCTCGGCGGTCGTGGACTTATAGATGGTGACAACACCGGTATTTGACACTGAGGTCACATCCCCGCCAAGGCTTTGCTCTTCGGCCAGATTGGAGGCATTTCCGACCCAGATCTTGGTGCTGCCCAGGCTGCTGGGCGCTCCCGCCACACTCAGCGACTTGGCACTACTGCCATCAAAGTACTTGATCACTCCGCCAGAGTACCACACTTGTCCCGCCACGGTTCCGGGCGTGGCATTGTTAGACAAGGTCAGGTACTTGCTTGCGGCCATCGTGATATGGCCGGTATTGGTGATGTCTTTGCCGCCCATATCAAGAGCGCCGGTCATGGTGCCGCCCGCCTTCGGGAGTTTGGTCGTGTCATCGATGGTGACTGCGGTAGCGGCAGTCAGGCGTCCCTTGGCATCGTAGGTGAGTTGTGGCACGGACTGCGCACTTCCCACCGTGCCGCCGCTGCCCAGGGTGTTCGCCAGGGTCAGGGTGCCGTTGGAGGCCAAGGTCGCATCTCCACTCACCGCCACTTCCGTGGCCTTGTTGGAGGCATTCCCCAGCCAGAGAGTGCCGTTTGTGAGCGTTGCGGAGTTGCTCACCGAAGATAGCGGCGTCGCCCAAGAGAGATTTCCGGCGGCGTCTGCGGACTGCAAGACCTGGCCCGCCGCAGGGGCTGCGGTCGGAAGGGTCAGGCTGTAGGTGCCAGAAACAGGAGCCGCTTGCAAAGTCACCAGGCCTGAGGTGGCGCCCTTGATTCCCGCGCCATACATCGTGGCCACTCCGCCGCTATCCAAGGACAAAATGGTGTTGCTTTGGCCTAAGGTGGTTTTTGTGACCGTCACGGTGCCGGTATTGCTGAGACTGACATCCCCACCCAAGGCCTGTTCCTGGGCCACACCGGAGGCATTTCCGATCCAGATTTTACTGGAGGTCAAAGCGGCGCTTTGTTTGGCGTTCAAAGCGAGGTACTCAGTGTTGCTGAGAAGACCCGCGGTGACACTGGCGGTGGAGGCCATGGGGATATTTAAAGTATGCGTGCTGGTAGTGGAACTAAAGTTTGGGGCCATGCCTGAAGTGCCGATGGCAAAGCTCTGCGAAGCGGAGTTAAGACCGTTGAGGCTTGTCAGACCCGCTCCGGCTGCTCCCAACTCCACGGCGGAGGAACCATTCCAGTAATAGACTTTGCCGGCATTGTACCAGATCTGCCCAGGCACAGTTCCCGGAGTGGCCGAGTCGGACAAAGTCAGGTACTTGCTCGCGGCCATCGTGATATTGCCGGTATTGGTGATGTCCTTGCCGCCCATATCAAGCGCACCGGTCATGGTGCCACCCGCCTTAGGGAGTTTGGTCGTGTCATCAATGGTCACCGCCGTAGCGGCGGTAATGCGCCCCTTGGCATCGTAGGTGAGTTGTGGCACAGACTGCGCACTTCCCAGCGTGCCACCGCTCCCGAGGGTATTTGCTAGGGTCAGGGTGCCGTTGGCAGCCAAAGTGGCATCCCCACTCACCGAGACTTCTGTGGCGACGTTCGAGGCATTCCCCACCCAGACTTTAGTGGCAGTCAAAGTAGCCACGCCTGAAACGGCCGAGAGGCCTCCGCTTCCCGCATTATCATCCCCCATGGTCCACTTCGTCCCGTCAAATTTGAGGATTTTTCCGGCGGCAATGCCAGTTTCATCCACGCTGCGGCCTTTGATCTTTCCGACCGTCAGGGCGTTGTAGGTCCCCGAGACATCCCCGCCAAAGCCGGTAGTGAGTGGCAAAAGCCCGCCGGCCACGGTGTCGACATAAGACTTGCTCGCGGCCTCCCCGGGGGCGGAGGGGGTGCCTAAGGTGCCACTGAGGATATTCATCATTACACTCACCTTGGCGTCATCCAAGGCGGGGACCGTCGTGCTGCCATCGGAGCGCAGAAGCTTGCTGGCAGGATAAGACCCAATACTTTCAGCGGAACTGGCGCTCACGGCAAAGGGGGCAGAAGAGATCTCCACCGAAGGCGATAAATCCGTGCCGTTCACATTGAGGATCAGACGGCGGCTGTCGCCGACCGCGGCCGTATAGCCGGCCGTGCAATAGGTGCTGCCACTGGCGCGAACCACTCCGGAAGGGGCAAAGAGAGAGCTTAAGGGAAGGCCCGGGTCATTGCTCGTGCGCTTGGCGGCGCCCACAGCAGAGCCCACGCGCACGCTGAAACTGCCCGTGGTTTCGGGAGTGACAGTTTGGATTTCCTCATAAAGCAGACAGGTCAGGCCGGGGTCGTAAATTCTCAAAATAAGGGTGCTGGAGGTGGTGACAGGACCGTTCGTATCCTGGAGGATGCCCTCGTAGACAAAGCTCTCCGGAGCCGCGTGGGCGAGGTTGAAGCCTCCCACAAGAAGCGCGAAAAATCCCAAAAGAAAGTTTTTTCCCGGTGCAAATTTCCTCATCAGCTTCCTCGTTAGAACGAAATCTTCCCTTCCACTTTGTAACTTCCGCCGCTTTGTGTTTTCTGATTTTCCAAAAAGGACACGCGCCCTTTGACTTTGTAAGTCCCCCCGCTCAGGACGGCTGGTTGCGAAAGACTGTTGGAACTGGTTTTTCCGGGAGGGATTTTGATTTGCAGACTGGGTTTATTTAAAAAATCCACCTGCGGATCCGCATCCCCGCAGGCGCTCAAAGCGATTGAAAAGATTAAAAAAACTGTCCATTTGAAAAATGCGAGCATACCTTCCATAAATCGGCAGTGTTGGGTCAAATCTTCAACAAAAAGCGGCTCCCGCTCAAGTTGAGATGCTCCAGGCACGGTTTTTTCAAAAAAACGTTTGTTGACGGACGCAGTCCGTGTCTGCCTAGAATTGAGACACAAGGGGGTCCCATGAAATCATTTGCAGCTTTGGTTCTTCTTCTGACTTCGTCCCAGGTTTTTGCCGCCGCGTCTTGCACCGATAAAATTGAGGTCCTGGACAACACTCAGGTTCATCTTATGGCGGGGGCTCAGAGCTGCATGCTCTCCCTGACTCCGCGGGGGGATGCCATGGCCTATCGCAGTTTTTTACTTCAGAGCAACGGCTTGTTCATGGTGTTTAACTCCCTCAGTGGGGGCGCTGAGGACGGGGCGACCGGAGCCCGGGAGTATTTCTTTTTCCCCCGCACTCATAACCTCGACTATCGTTTTGATGCCGCGACAAAACGGGTCTATGTCACCTCGCCCAGCGGAAAGATCTTTGAATTTGATACGGAGAAAACCCGTCTTGTGAGTGTCACGGGTACGGAGTTCACCACCGATCACGCGATCCAGCCAGGCAATGGGGGAGGAATTGAGATCACCCGCAATGACAAAGTCTATCTGGATCTGGGATTTCAACTCGGGCAAAGCCCCAGTCAAAACCCCCGGCGAAAGGTGCAATTTAAGGATCTCAAGCACAAGTCCTGCGATGTCAGCAATTCCGAAGTTTTTAAATACACCTCAGATCAGGATGTTTATTTTAAATACTCCGATGCGCAACTCACCCGCTTCCTGGCCCGCCGTTGCCCCCAGTTAGTCCTTTAGTTTGGGGGTGATCTTGAGATCCAGGATCGCGTCCCCGCGCTTTACTTTCAGCGTGGTTTCGACATTGGGTTTGGCCGCCTGAAGGGTGTAAACGTAATCGTAAATATTTTCGATTTTGACACTGTCAAACTCAACAATCACGTCTTTTTCCTGAACCCCCGCTAGAGCGGCGGGGCTGTCTTTGGAGGCTCCCGACACGCGCACTCCCTTGATTCCCTCTTGTGTGTAATCAGGGATGGTTCCCAGATAAATGCGGAAGCTTCGCCCTTCCAATTGCTTTTGCGGATTGCCGCCCACGCGCACATACTTCATGCTGTCGCCCGCCGGGCCAGCCAGAATCCGGGCGTACTCGCCCACGGTTTTAATCACCCGCTCGAGGCCAGGATAGTTCAAAGTCTCTGGCGTATCCCGGGGTGTATGGTATTCAGCATGAGAGCCTGTGAAAAAGTTAATGGCTGGGATTCCCGCCATATAAAAGGCCATGGAGTCCGTCGGCAAATAAGGGTCTTCCTGCAACGCTAAGGGCAAGCCCTCCCGCAGGGAAATCTCTTCTGAGAGTTCCGACCAATGATTTCCAGAGCCTACACCCTGAACATAAAGCCGGTCTTGCAGTCGCCCCACCATGTCCATATTTAAATTCGCCACAAAAAAGTCCGCGAGTTTTCTTTTTGGAGAGGGGGTTTGTCCATCCCAAGCCTTGACGAAAGCGGAGGAGCCCAGAAGGCCGGATTCTTCCCCGGACCAGACCGCAAAATAGATGTCCCGTTTCAGGCTTCGGGGGTTTTTCTTATATTGGGCACTTAAGGAATGAGCCAGCTCCAAAACCCCGGACACTCCCGAGGCATTGTCATCAGCGCCATAATGGATTTGCCCGCGCTCTTCGGCCCCCGCCAGGGAATTGCCGCTCTCCCCGTGGCCGAGGTGGTCCCCGTGGGCCCCCAGCAAAACCGCACTCTGAGCGCCTTTGGCCGGAAGCCGGGCGATCACGTTAATACCCTGGGATTTTTCAAAATTCAAAGACACGGTGGCCGTCAGATAGGTCAGAGGGATGGCCAGCGGCTCGATGGTTTCCCCTTGGTCGAGTTTTTTCTGGAGGGTTTTCAGATCCTGGCCTGCGGACTTCAATAAGTCCTTTAAAAGTCCCTGAGACACCCGCAGCACCGCCAGGCTGGAGTCCGAAAGAGTGCCTTCAAACTTCAAGCGGCTGAAGTCTTCTTTGGCCTCCGTGGGATCGACAAAAATAATCCCCACGGCCCCGGCATTCTTCGCTACAGTCACTTTGTGCTGAAGCCGGGCATAGGTGTTCAAGTGATGACGGTAGGCTGCGGGAATGTCCTGAGGGATGTCTTTAAAGACCACCACCCACTTCCGCTCCACCTTGACGTCCTTATAGGAGTCATAGGCCGCAAAACGCTCCGTGGCCGGTGCTTTAATGCCGTAACCGGCAAAAACCAAAGGCGCCTCATTCACCTTGCCGGTTTTTGAAAACGACAAGATCCCGTAGTCTTTTCCGACCTCAAGGGACTTTTTAAAGTTCCCGACAAACTCCATCTTGTTCTCAGCTCCGAGCTTCACGCCGGAAGTGAATTCAAATTTCTCAAAAAAGCTTCCATCCGGCGCGCCCCCTTTTAAGCCAAAGGCCTGAAAGAGGTCGGCGATTTTCTTTGTGTAGATTTTCTCTTCCTCACTCCCCACTCGACGTCCAGCCATTTTCTCCGAGGCCAGATAGTGGACCAGTTTCTGCGCGTCCACTGCTGAAACTTCCGGCTTGAGATCCTGAGCCAGAAGGTCTTTTGCCGGAAGTCCGAGAAGCCGGCGCGCTTGAGCATCATCCCAGGAGGCCAGATAAATCTGGCTTTCGCCCTTTTCATTGCGGCGGGACCAGGTCAGTTGCGTGCCATCCGGAGAGAAGCTAGCCAGGCCATCAAAGCCCTCATTAAAGGTCACGCGCACGGGGGGCTTTAAACCCTCGCTATCGACGATGAAGAGTTCAAAATTCGCGTAGCCCAGAACGCTGGAGGCAAAGACAATGTAATCCCCGGAGGGGTGATAAAAGGGAGCCCAGGACATGGCATTTAAATGCGTGACCTGCTTTTGCTCACTGCCATCCACATTCATGGTGTAAATCTCTGCGCTGGCCCCGTTGGGGGAGAAGCGCCGCCAGGTGATCTTGCGCCCATCGGCGCTGAAAAACGGCCCGCCGTCATATCCCTTGGCCGTGGTCAGGCGGCGCACCTGGGTGCCATCCGCCTTCATCAGGTAGATGTCCATCATGTAGGAGGGATCCTGATCAAAGAGCTTTTGATCTTCGGGGCTGAGTTTTTCGCTGTAGCCGGCGCGGTTGGAGGCAAAAACAATCCACTTGCCATCCGGCGAGTAGGACCCCTCGGCATCATAGCCTTTGGATTTGGTCAGTCTTTGCAGGTGTTTTCCGTTCAGATCCGAAGAGAAGATTTCATACTGGTCATCAAAGCTCCAGGAATAACGGCCTTTCACGGGCTTCTTGCGGGTTTCAATTTCTTCGTCCTGCTTTTTTTTCCAGTCCGGATCCAGGTGAGTGGAGGAGAACAGGACCTTCTTCATGTTCGGATGGATCCAGCCGCAGGTGGTTTTTGCTTTCCCGGTGCTCAGCAGGTTGGTTTTTCCCGTTTCCAGATCCTTCAAATAGATTTGATAAAACGGATTCCCCGGATAGCGTTCACTTTGGAAGATCATCTTTTTGCCATCGGCACTAAAGTAACCCTCCCCCGACTTGGGGCCTTCAAAAGTGATTTGACGGGCCGCGGTTACCAAGGTGTGGGGGGTGTCGACAAAGGGCTTTTCCTTTGTCTGGGCGAGAAGCCAAATAGGCAGGGACAGACCAATCAGGACGGAGAATTTAAGTGTATGATTCATAGTTGCTTGAGGCTATTTCAGACGGTAGCATGGGGTCAAGGACATGAAGGAGGTTCCCGTGAAAAGATTTTTTTTGGCGGCTTTTTTAGTTCTTTGCGGCTGCGCCAGCAAAAAAACAGTGGCGCCAGAGTCGCCGTCAAAAAGTGCGGCAACGACGGAGGCCGCCCCGGAAAAACCCCCTGTCGCCGGAACCCCCAGTGAGTCTCCGGTTTTTAACGCGCCTGCCACAAACGAAAAAGCCCCCTTTGTTCCTCACATGGAAAACAAACCCCTTCAATCCTACCTGGCCATGAACCTCCCCTATGCCCCTTACCAGGCTCTCTATGAGCAGGTGCAAAAGGTGGAAGGCATTTCTCTGACAAACCGGGGGGAGGCCCATATCACCGTAATCACGCCCCTGGAGTATGAAAGGGTTTTAAAGAAAAAACTCTCCATCCAGGAAATCCATCAAATTGCGGAGAGCGCGAAGATTCAAGACGCCGAGTTCACCCCGGTGTGCATCGGACGCGGCCAAAAAGAAATCCACGGTAAAACGGAAAAGACCTATTTCGTGATCGTGGAAAGCCCCGCTCTAGTGGATATTCGGGGTCTTATTGAAGAGGCGTATATTAAAAACGGCGGCACCCCCCATGCTTTTATTCCCGAGCGCTACTCCCCGCACGTGACCTTGGGCTTCACCTCCCGGGATCTGCATCATGAAGATGGCGTGCGCAAGGATCGCTCCCACTGCATTTATAAATTTCCCGGACAAGATTAACGAAGAGCTTGAACCAATCGGGAATTCGCCGGCGAGTTCACCCCCCGGGCCAAGGTGCTTGCTTCAATCACAGAGCCATCCGGAAAAACACACAAAGTCCAAAAGACCCCCTCAGAGTCCTGGGAGACTCTTTGGCTGACTTTAAACTCATGGCAAATAGTGGCCGCCGGACGCCGCGAGCTTTGGCCTAAAAGGGCTTTTAAAGAAAGCCCAAGCTTATTTTCCCAACGGAACAGCGCCAGTTCCGGGGCTCCCACGGCCGCGGTGTCAAACACACAAAGAGTGGTTTCGGTCGGGAGAGACAAATCCACGCTCCAGGCAAAGCCCCCCGCCCCGCGGCAGGTGCGGGCATAGGGTGGCTCGGCAGCCCAGCCCGGATTGGCAAAAAGCAGAAGTCCTGTAAAGACAAGGCGAGGGAAGAGTCGGGATGTTTTCATCGGGGCCCCTTGATTTTGGCTGTGCAAAAAATATGATTCAGAGTATACCTACCAAGGATGCGGGTGGATTGTAAATACAAAGAAAAATGCGCTGGTTGCCAATACTTGGATCTATCTCTTGAGGAGCAGCATCAGCTTAAAAAAAACCATCTCACGGCCCTTTTGCAGGCGGCGGGGCTTCCGTGGACGGGCCCGGTGGAGCTCACCTCCCCAGGCGCCGCCGGACTTCGCGACCGTGTGGATTTGGTGTTTGCTGAAGGGGCTCTCGGGCTTTACGAAAAAACCCGGCGCCAGGTGCTGGATCTTGAAGAGTGCCGCCAGCTTTCGCCGGAGTTGCAAAGCTGGCTCCAGGAGGTGCGGAAAATCCGCTGGCCCATCCGTAAAGGCTCTCTGCGCCTGCGCGTGGGCCCGCAAAAGCAAAGAGGCCTTTGGCTTGATTTTGCCAACGTGGATATTAAACACCTCTTGGAAGAAAAACACCTTCTGCATTCGCTTTTGGATCAAGCCATCGTGGAGATCGGACAGCGCCACAAACGGCTGGGTTTGCGCGGCACGGAACTCAAACTTCTGGAGCCCGACCCGCAGGTGTGGTTTCAAACCACGCTGGCAGGAAGGCCGGTGGACTTGTACAGCTATATCGGCAGTTTCACGCAGAGCGGATTTAAGGCCAACCGCGCCCTGACAGAGATCCTGGCCTCTTGGTTAGAGGAAGTCCAGGCGGAGCATATTTTGGAATTTGGTTCCGGGATCGGGAACTTCAGTTTTCCGGCGGTGGGAAGCTCCCGGCGCCTCACCGCCTGTGAAAGCGATGCGGGGGCGCTGGCGGGTTTTGCCAAGACACTTGAGACCCTGGTAGCCCAGCCCCAGTTTGCGGACCTGCGGGAGCGCCTGCGTCTTTTGCAGGGGGATTTTCAAAATAAAAACCCCCAGGACTTTTCTCTCTATGACACCGTTCTGGTCAATCCGCCGCGCTCAGGACTTAAAGATTTTTTAAATCCCCTCTTCACGGCCACACGGAAACCGCGCTGGGTTCTCTATGTGTCCTGCTTCCCGGAAACTTTTATTGGTGACGGAAAAAAGCTGCAAAAAGCCGGCTATGCCATGCAAAAGCTTCAGATCGTGGACCAATTTCCCCAGACGACCCACTATGAAGTGCTCAGCCTGTGGGGCCTCGTGCCGTCACTTTAAAGAAAAAAGCTTCAATCCGGAAAGGCTTCCGGCTAGATCCCGGCCGAAAACCAAAGACAATAAGGGCAACACCACCAGGCCTGTGACCACCACCAAAGTGGCGCGAAAAACCACTTTGGCAAAATAGCCAGGAGCGTTCCGCTCTTGCGGCCGTCCCAGGCGCAGATCACAGGCCGCCTCACCGATGGAAGAGCCGGTAAAAAAACGCAGGGTGATCATATAAAGCCAGGAAACGATCACGTAAATGACCGCAAAGTCTTTCAAGACACTGGGCGTGAGGGGGGTTTTGATGATTTTTATAAAGACCATTAGAAACACACAGCTCATGGCGATCAATAAAAGCGCATCAATGGTGGAGGCCATCAAAGACCAGAGACTGAGGACGTAGCCTTTTCTTCTCCCGTGTGGGCCCCCGTGAAAACCCGTGCCGGTCTCCCACTCAAGGGGGGCTCGGTTTTTGAAGAGCTTTTCCAGGGACCTTGGATAAGGTGCGGGCCCCTCCGGAGGCGGCTCCTCCGGGATCTCTATGGGAATCCGGGAAATTTCAGGCTTGATGTTCTTGATTTGCATGAAGGCCCCGGCCAAACTTGGCCCTACGTTGTGTGCGTTATCTCACCCCGCCCGAAGTGGAGGTGGAGGTGCCCGAACTCGGCTCCGTGAAAGGCGTCACCACAGGGGAGGGAATGACCACTGGAGGCGTCACACTGGGGGCCACCACCACAGGAGGCGGTTCCACCGTCGGAGACGGGTTCACGACCGGAGGGGGCATACAAGGTCCCACTGGCGGACAAGGGTCATAGGGTGTTTGCTTATTTTTGTGTTTGTGTCCGCCACTGGTCATTGCCCAGATGGCTCCGAAAATACCGGCAAACAGCAATCCGCCGATCACCCATTTGCCCCAAGAGCACCAGCCGGCACAGGCCGCCACGCACTCCCCGGTTTTTTCATCCCGTTTCTCGTCCTTGTTACACTCTTTTTTAGCCTCATCCAAAGGAGCGCCCCCGGTGACGCAGGCCGGGCGGTCCGTTCCATCCTCATTGATCACCCCATCAACGGTGCCGGGAGGGCAAATGCACTCGCCATTTTGATTTTCCGATCCTGGTTTTTCAATAGAGCAGTCTTTTTCAGAAGGGGGAACCGGCGGGGGCAGCGGCGGAGCAAGGGGATAGCTGAGAAGATCCATTTTTCGCGCGGACAGGGCCACGCAGGCGCTGGATTGTTCATCCCGCACATTCTTAATCTGACTGAGCGGAATGGTATTGCAAGTCGTGGTGGCGCGATCAATGTAAGAATTCAGCTCGTTTAAGTAATCTTTGACCAGGTTGTACTGGTCTTCAGCCACCTTGCCATCTTTATCAAATTTCAAATCAACTTTTTGTCCCTTTGAAGCCAGGAAGGACTCAATAATGCGTTTTTTATCTTCTGCCTCGTAAGGGGTGCCTTTCCGTAGCGGCGAGGCCTTTTCACAAAAATTCGAGGTGGCATCCCGGATGCCGCCGCTGGCTTTTTTATCTGCCGTGCTGACGCAGAAGGCGGCCCCGTCTGGCTTGTAACCATACACCAAGGGATTGCAGGAAATCGATCCCCCGGTGCAACGTCCGCCACCAAGGGATTCCATCTGCTGCTTCAGGTTTTTAGTGCCGCTGGCAAGACCGCCACAGGAGGCGTTCTCGCCATAGACGGAGATATAACCACTCACAATGCACGGATCTCCGGGCTTGGCCCCACGGATGGCGCCGGCGGCCTGGGCCTCTTGTCCCAAAAGCCATTGCACATAGAATTCCTTGTCAAACTCATTCAAAGCCTGCGCTCCATAATAAGCTTTGAAAACACGCTGGGCGTTTTCTGTCACATAACGAAGGCGTACAAAATACTCCGCCCGTTGTCGCGGCGTCAGGCGGTTGAATTCGGCATAACTTAAAGCCACGGATTGGCGAAGGGGGCTGCGATAGGGGACTTTTTCCAGGGATTTTTTGATGGCTGAATCCCCGTAGACCAGTTTTCCGATGGCCTGGTCATGATAGAGAAGATCGGTTTTGGTCAGATACACGTTGTTAACTTTGACGAACTTCGCGTTGCTCTCAGGGTTAAAAGACACCGTGAAAGTCTGCCCCTCTTTTGAAACCAGCAGGCGCACGTGCTCTTTGCCATCGCTGTCTTTGTAGGTGGAGGCCGTAAATTCCGGCATCAATTCATTGCGGTTGTCCCGCGCCCAACGGTCCATATCCCTTTGCAAGCGCGGGGGGTAAAAGGGACGCATTTTACTGTAAAACTCCCCGACGGAGATGCGCTTTTTTCCGGAAAGCCCGGTGAATTTCAGATACTCCTGAATGGATTTTTTATCGACGTTGTAATTGAGGTCTTCAACAGACGCCTGCACGCGGGCCTTGGCTTCGGCTTTGGCGGCGGATCCTTGGGCCACCGGGGAGATCACCAGGGTGAAGACGGCGGCACTGACAGCGGAATTTTTCAACATTGACAACGGGTTTTTTATCCATTTCATTTCAGAACCTCTTTTTACGACTCTCGTTGTATCGGAACAAGGCAGGGAAAACTCAAGAAATTTTGGACTTAAGCCAAGCCTCCAGTAAGCCCCGGGGGGCCCAACCAAAGTTTTTGTATTTTAAGCGCAGAAGATCGCCGGAAGCCTCCACCACTTCGACTTTGATTGTTTTTAAGTCGGGAAACTCTGACAAGGTCAGCTCAAGGCCTTTGAGCTCGGCTCCGGAGGGAAGAGCCTTTTCCAGGCGGATGCGCAGGCCTGCTGTGGACACCGACTCGGTCACTCCCCGGAGCTCCCCCTGGCCCTCGGTTTTGACGGCCACCGGGGTTTTCACGGCATAACGGTGAGCTGTGGGGAACACCCACTGCTGGCGCCGATCCAGATACGGATAGCGCGCGTAAAAAGCGATGATCAGAACGGAAAAGGTCACAAGGATGGAAATCAGGATCTGCACCCGCACGAACTCGGGATTGAGCACCGTCTCATCAATGGTGAAGGCACGATAGGAGTTCATGGCCAAGACCCCCAGAAGCGAGACCACGGCCAGCAACCAGGAGGACTTGTGGCGCCCCAACAGAGAAAGGCCGGCGGCGAAAATCCCTCCCAACCACAGCCAGTCCGTCGCGGGAATGGTTTTCAGCAATTCAAAAAACTCCCGGGGATAATACCAGCGGGCGACCCCGCTGCCGGCAAAGCTAATGAGGATGTTTCCCAGCGGGGCTACCAAAAATAAGAGAGCAAGAATGTAGACACCCACGGGTTGTTTTAAATCAGACGGCTCTTGTGACATGCGTTTCCCCCCAACTTATGTTAATTGAGAGTCCGGGCAAAAGATAGATCTCTGGACCAAAGTCAGTCACCCTTTGTGATCACCTTTTCAAAAGAGGACAGCTTTGGACGCAGGCCTCTTGGGCGAGCTTAATGCGCGTGCCCCGGCAACCGGCCGTCAGTTTGTGGCGGATCACCGAGAGAGTCCCCAGATTCGGCCTTTGATTCTGGCGCTTCACCTTGGCCAGGCAAGCGTAATAGGCATATTTCTCAAGACCTGCTTTCATCTTTTCTGACGTGGTCAAGTAATCCTTGGCCACGTAGCGATTGATGCCCACGGCGTTTTTGTTGGAGCTGCTTTGGATGACGACAAAATCAAAATTTTTCGACTCCACATTCGCGCATTCCTCCACGGCCTTCACGTCTTTAATGCCAAAGGGGTCCTCGCCCACGGAATCAATCATAAGCACATGCCCCGGGACCGCCACGATATCCCCGGCTTGGAGAGTGGAGGTGGGAGTCAGAGTGATTTTCGCCAGACAACTCATGCCATTGTCCTGAGGCTCCAGGTACATGGCGGCGCTGATCCCGTTGACCCCCGAGGCTTTCATGTTCTTATTCGGGCTGAGTCTTAATCCTGCCGTGGCAAGACCTGTGTAGATGAACCCGGAACAATCCGTGCCCAGCACCGACGTGCCGCCACCCGCATCGCGGAAAAGATTCAAAGGCGATTGGGACCCGGTCGTGGCATAGGGTTTTCCGCCATAATCATAAATCATGGGATAGGAACTCCCCCTCAGGCATTGGGGCTCGTACGCATGAATGTTTTTATAATACGGATGCGAACTCAGCAAGGAGCGAAGGTCCCCAATCATCCGCCGGCTGCCGACGCCGTCCGGGTGGGTGCCGGTGATTTTCACGGCCTCCGGAGCGATCTCCGGAGTGCTTTCATCCAGGACCGGTTCCGCCAGAGCCTGGCAGCTTTGATAAGCCGTCGCCAGAGTAAAACGTGCTCCGTACACCGGCAAGGGGGTGGCGTTGGCCCGCTCCTGCTCTGCGGGAGGCTGGGGCTCTGGTTCCGGCTCGGGCGTGGGCTCCGGGTGCGGGCACTGGATGCCCAGGGCCGTCACTTGTTTGTGAATCTTGGCAAACTGAGACTGCACCCGGGACTGCAGACGGACTTTCACCGCCGTGGTATGATCCCCCAACTCCAGAGCGGACAAAAGCCCCAGCAAAGAGGCCGCGTCGCGGATGTGAGCCGTTTGCGGAGCTTCGCTCAAAAGAATTTCAAAAAGCTCCGCAAAATTCTGCGACAGAGCTTCCAGCTTCTCGTCCGTTAAAACTTCCCCGGGGATTTTCACTTCCTTCAGGGACTCCCTTAAGTAGGGTTTTAACTCCCGGGCGCTGGGGATTTCTTTTTGTTCGATCAAGTACCGGTTGACCGCGTCCCAGGTCTCGCTTTCAAAATTGTTGCAACCAACGCTACCGGTGGTGTCTGAGGCCACCTGATGAAGGGCCTCGAAAGTCTTAGGTGCACAGGCAGAAATAGCGGCGACAGAAAAAAGAAGTAGAAATGCATTTTTCCTCATGCCTCTATTTTCGGCATTTTTCGGAATAAGATTTGAGCTTGAAATAAAAAACTGGCCCCGACTCGACTTGACTTAGGACCTGACTTCCGTGATGACTGAGAGCTATGAACGAAAAATTTATTAAAACTCAGGCTCTCTATTCCATTATCGACTGGGAACCATTTGTTTTATTGGGCTGCCTGCTTGCGATCACCTGGATCTTTTATAAATTTTTTCTGCAGGCGGCCTCTCCCGAGCGGCATCAAAGCATCCGCGCCCAGTTTCAGGCTTTGTTCCGCCATTTTTTTATTTTAAGCGTTCTTTTTGTGGCTTTTCTCGTGCTCCACAACACCACCAGCGGGGACCTGGCGGGCTTTGCCCGTGTGACTCCTTATATCGCGCTGATGACCTTTACCTGGGGAGCCATTGTCTTTGTGAAAACCTGCCGCCTTTTGGTTTTGCAGTACTTGTTTCTAGGTTCCATGAGTGCGGGGGTGCCTCTTTTACTTGTGAATATTTTCTCGCTCCTTCTTTCGATCATCCTGACGGTGTGGGGGCTTTCGCAGGTCTTCGGGCTGAACCTGGGACCTCTCCTGGCCACCTCCGCGGCTTTTTCAATTGTGCTCGGTCTGGCCCTGCAGGACACCTTGGGGAACCTGTTTGCCGGCTTGTCGCTGCAAATTGATAAGTCCTACGAAATCGGCGATTGGCTGGAAGTGGTGCAAGGGATTCAAAAAGGCGTCGGTCAGGTCAAAGAGATCACCTGGCGGTCCACGATTTTGGTCGGATTTTCCGACGAGGAAATCACAATCCCCAACCGGGTCATGGCCAACGCCCAGATTTCCAACTTTTCTCCTGATGGGCACCCCATCGTGCGCAGCCAGTTGTTCCGCCTCCCCTATGGCAGCGATGTGGAAAAAGCGAAAGACTTGTTGGAGCGCGCGGTTGTAGAAATTTCAGAGATCCGCGGGCTTCCCGCCCCCTTTGCTTATATTCACGAGACCACGGAGAACTGGGTCGGGGTCAAGGTGATTTACTTTATTGATAATTTTGGCGGGCAATTTTCCATCGGTGATAAAGTCATGCGAAAAGGAATTGAAGCCTTGCGGGCCCATGGTATAGAACTGGCTCGGAATGTAATTGAAATCCAAGCTAAAAACGCCAGGACCCCCTATGGACATGTTGTTGAATAAAACGATGGATCTTGAACACCCCTTGGCGGTGAAAATCCGTAAACAGATTGTGCAAGCCCTGAATGACTTTGACATGATTGACGACGGGGACAAGATCGCCGTCGCCGTTTCCGGCGGCAAGGATTCCACGATTCTTGTGACTTTGCTCAATGAGATCCGGAAACGCTCCGAACGCAAGTTCACCGTGGAGGCGATGATTCTGGATCAAAAGCAGCCCGGCTTTGATGTGAGTGAATTTCGCCGCTTCATCGAGTCCCTGGGCATCCAGCTTCATCTTTTGGAACGAGACACCTACAGCATCGTGAAGGAAAAAACTCCGGAAGGAGCCATCTATTGCACCCTTTGCGCCAAGTTCCGCCGGGCGATTCTCTATGACTTTGCCCACGACCGAGGCTTCACCAAGATGGCTTTGGGGCACCACCGGGATGACTTGATTGAAACCACTTTGCTCAATATGTTTTATATCGGGCAACTGGGCACCATGCCCCCCAAGCTCAAATCCGATGATGGCCGCAATATCGTTCTGCGCCCCTTGGCCTATGTGGCGGAAAAAGACCTCACGGAGTTGGCCAACATCTGGGGCTTCCCCATCATTCCCTGCAACCTCTGTGGATCGCAAGAGACCCTGAAGCGCAAAAAAATCAAAAAGCTTGTGCAGGAACTGGAAAAAGACATCCCCCATATCGGCGCCTCGATCCTGACGGCCTTAGGCAATATCAACCCCAGCCAGCTTTTGGACCACAAACTCTGGGACTATAAAAACCTGCGCGCGGATTGATCAGGCGGGCACGACCTTTTGCACGGCGGGCCGCTGGCGGATGAGTTCCGCCCAGCGCCGCACTTGGGGAGTTTCCTCAAACCACTCGGGATTTGACTTCAAATAACTTGCAATCCAAGGATAACAGGCAATGTCGGCGATGGAGTAAAAACCCCCCGCCAAGTACTCCTGGGCGGAGAGTTGCAGATTCATCACCCCCACCAGGCGCATGGATTCCTGTTCAAAGCGAGCCATCATCTGGGGGATCTGGTGAGTCTTGGCGTAGTGGTAATTTCCCATATGCGGGCCGATCCCCGACATCTGAAACATCAGCCAGCTCATCACCTGGGCCCGCTCATGATCGCTGTCTCCGAGAAAGTGGTGGGACTTTTCCGCGAGGTAAAAAAGAATCGCCCCAGACTCAAAAACCGGGATCGGACGGCCGTACTCGCCGTCCCGATCAATGATGGCGGGAATGCGCCCGTTCGGGTTGATTTTTAAAAACTCCGGTTTTTTCTGCTCATTTTTCCGTAAATCCAAAGTGTGAACTTCGTACTTCATTCCCAGCTCTTCAAGCAGGATCTGCACTTTGTATCCATTGGGGGTCGGAGCGGTGTAAAAATCAATCATAAGGCCCTCCTTCGACTCCCCCATTCTAGCAGCAATGATGGTCACAGGTTGTAAACATTTTTAAGATTACATTTTCGAATGACGAAACGAGGGCAGAGTGTCACGGGAGGCCTCGATTTTGGCCGGACATTTCTTCAAACTGAACAGGCGTTGACGGCATTCCGCAGAGGTCGGAGAATTGGTATAAGCCTGAGACATGAGAGTCACGAACACGGTCAGAAGCAAACTCTCAATTAAAACAATCATCAGCTTTTTCATACGAACCCCTTTTTTGCCATTAAAGTGGAAATTTATGACCGCGGTCGGAAGACCTATTGAATCTTTAGTAATTTATTCAAAGGCGTTTATCAATTGAACAGCACCCTTATCCGCTAAATAGGATAAGAACCCTTTGAACTCCGCCCAGAGCCTTGATTTCTGGCCCGCAGGTTGCTAACTCCTTCTGGGAAAATCGAAAACCAGGAGCTTTCTTTGTGAAACACTCTACTCTGATCCTCAATTTGCTGGCCCTTGCCCTGGGTGCATGTTCAGCAAAATACGACAACCTAGAACACGCAGCCGGGCGCGCGTTGCAAGGCCCGGGATTAGATCCGTGGACGGAGGCCTTCCTTGACTGCCATGACGAGAACACCCCTTACTCCATTGTCAATGGCTCCCCGGTTGCGCCTCAGGACCCGGACTCCAAAAAAGCCGTCTTGCTGGTCATTTTCACCGCCGATGGGGTGCGAAGCTGCACGGGCGCTCTGATTGGCGAGCGCATGATTTTAACAGCCGCTCACTGTCTGACGGAGGCCACTCAAGTCACCGCCGTCTTTTCTCCGCAGATGACCTGTGCGTCCGGGTACAACCGCGAGCGCATGAGCATTCCTGCTGAAAAGTTCCTGGCCCATGAAAACTACGCCCCGGAAAAGAACTTCTTAAACGACCTCGGCCTGGTCAAATTAAAGGCCCCGGCGCCCGCGGATTACCCCGTGGCTCACCTCTATGACGGGCAACGCCCCCTGACCAGCGATCAGATTTTAATGATCGGCTATGGCATCTCTGACGAATCTAAAAAGGATTCCCTGACTCTTCGTAAGACCACGAAAAGCTTCCATGAGGAGTCTTTCGTGAAGGGCCAGGTGATCGCCTTTAATCAAGCGGGAGAAAGCGGCGGAGTCTGTGACGGGGATTCCGGAGGCCCTATCTACGCTCAGTGTGAGGGTGAGGAGCAAATCATCGGGATTGCGGATCGGGTGATGGGAAAAGATCCGCTCAAGGTCTGTCACAAAGCCAGTGCGGCCGCCTATGTCCCAGCCTACCTTGACTGGATCCGCGATCATCTTCAGACACTTTAAGCCTTGAACCTTGTGGGGGAAATAATAAATGCCTTTTGGGTGGAAACAGCAGTTTCAAGTTTTGATTTTGGCCTTGTGTTTGGCGGGGCCCCGCGAGGGGTTTGCCGGAACTCCCTCGCTTTATCTTTGGAGCAACTCTCTCGGCTTTATTACTCCCTCCCAGTGTCAGGTTAAAAACGAACCCCGGACGAACTTTGCAATCGCCCAGGCTCCGGGCTCAGCCCTGAACTCGTTTAGCAAGTTTAAAGGCGAGGGCTTTCTGGGCGGCTTGTTCTCAAGAACTCTCCCGGACCGCACTCTCCTCGCGGCGAAGGCCCCTGGGGGAGGCGCCAAGGGGACTGCTTTTGTTAAAGTCCTCAGCATCCCTAAAAATGCCGGAACCGGGGGACGAAACCGCGTCGAAGCCCAGGATGAAGGACGCGTGGCTCAGACGGTTCTTCAGGACATCGGGAATTTTGTCATTGAAGTTTCTGAAGTCCCTGATTTTTTAAAAAATCTCTCCCCGGTCTTTAATGCCAAAGGGACCTTTTGGCAGACGTCTTTTGCAAACGAGGATTATGTTACGCTTCTTTGCCAGGAGGGACGCCAAGTTCAGCCCTACTTGGTATTTGATGTTTACGACCGGGCCCATATCCATCCCATCGCGCAAGTGGGCCTGCGCCCAGAGCAGACAAAAATCCTCTCTGTGATCCGCGTTTACACTCCCGAGGAGGCCAACCAATTGGTCAGCCCGGGCGAGGCTCTGCGTCCCCCTCCGCCCTCGGGGCCTGGTGGAGCCAGCGGCAGCGGCCCTGGGGGCGGTGGTCCTGGCGGGCCTCCTCCTTCTTCGGCCTCTCCCAGTCCCCAACCCCAGGGACCCTTGCCGACTCCTTCTCCTGAGACCCCGTCCAGCGGGCCTTTGGAATACATTCTTTGCATGGATGAAGACAGTGTCGAGGTCGTGGGACCGGACCTGAAAAAACGACTTTTTACCGGCGAACAATTTGAACCTCTTCTTCCCATCCAATCCTGGGATGAAAAGCAAAAGGCGCCCTACCTTGAGGTGCAGTTCCCCCGGCGCCGAGCCCCTTTGAACTCCGGCTGGGTCCCGCGGGACGTGGTGCAATTAAAATCCGAGTGTCAGGAATATAAAAACAGCAGGGAGTCGGACAATGACAATAACGAACTCGACACGCGGGATGTGAAACTCAACACCAAGGATTGTTGCAAATTCCCCACCGTGAAACGTCCCACGATGCCTTACACCCAGGGGCGGCTGATGTTCCGTGCGCGGCGAAACCGCGGGCACCGCCTTCACGCGGGCTGTGACCTCTACCGCCGCAAAGGGGAGGAAGTCCGGGCCGTCGCCTCCGGCATCATCATTCGCGGGCTTTATTATTTCTATCAGGGGGTCTTTGCCGTGGAGATCAAACACCCGCGCTTTATCGCCCGTTATGGCGAGATTTTAGGGAACGTGCCTTCGGGGATTCGTAAGGCCTCCATCGTGAAAGGCGGCCAACGCATCGGGTCCGTGGGCACGGTGCGCTCGGGCTGCTGCCCGCCCATGCTGCACTTTGAACTCTATCGCGGCACCCACTCAGGGCCTCTGACCCGGTATCGCCAGCCGCCCTTTGACCGACGGGCGGATTTGATCAACCCCACGGGGCACCTGCAAGAGTGGGAGAAGGCGCAATTTGGAACGTCCTACTAAAACCTCATTGTTATTTCTCTTAGGGAGCCTCTTGCTGGCCGTCGTTTTTATCGCCGTGGGGATCCGCGTTTTTAATTCTTCTGAGATCGCGCACTCTCCCCAGGAACCTCCTCCCCTCCCTCGCTCCATTCCCGGCTCAGAACCGGGGGCGCCCGGAGGCCCTGCTGAAAAAGAGAGAGAGGGTTCGCTGGTGACGATGACAAGAATCCTCTCCGAGTTTGCAGCGGCCGGACGCCCCGTGGAGGACGTGATGGCGGCCTTAAGGGCTGCTGGCCAGGAGCCATTCCTGGTCCGCGATCGCAATGAATACACGGGAGAGATGATTTTTGTGCGCACCAAGCACCCGCTTCCCGGCACGCGCTATTTTCATGCGCAGTATTTTGTGGAAGAGGATGGTCGGAGTTTCCCCCAACATATGTCCTTTGAATTCCCTCCAGGCCCCCATGCCCTGGAGCAGGCTGTGGCGGCCGTGCACGCGGCTTTTCCAGGTTTGGGCGAGCCTCGTCAGGACAGCCCTGATTTTCTTCAATGGTCTTTAGGCCACGGCTACGTGCTCTGGATCCAGCGCTTGCAGGCGGAAGATCTCAAGCACAACCCTTTTAATGCCTACACCGAGGCCGATCTGGGAAGCCTGCGCCTGGCCGTAGAGCTTGAGGTGGAAGCCCATCCAGAAGAGCCCTAAGCCCCCCGAGAATGCGACGCAGAACCGATGCGGTGGTGGCGGTGGGAGCAGGGCTCTTAGTTTAGTTTAGTTTAATTTGGATTTGGATTTGGATTTAGATTTAGATTTGGATCTACATCAATGACGGGGGAGGATTTGGTGATCCGTACAGGACTTGAACCTGTGACCTTTTCCATGTCAAGGAAACGCGCTACCAACTGCGCCAACGGATCAACACGAGGAAGCCCCTTTATAACTCAAGGTCCCCGCTCTTTACAATGAAGAGACAGAGATTGACGTTGCGTATCAATAAACTTCTACTGGTATTGCTCCACCCGGTCGTTCTCTCTGAAACCGGAGCCGGAATGGATCACGGCAATGGAGCCGTCATTTCCAAAGTAACTGATGACTTCCAGAGTCCCTTTCAAGCGGCCCGGGACCGTGCCGATATGGCTTCCGCTTTCCGGATCGTAGACATCGTCCCCGGGCTCCAGCACCTTTAAAACATCCCCAATTTGCACGCCCGAAATCCGTCCCACGTTCAGATAAATGCGATCCCCGTTCAAGGCGGCAATCCGTCCCTCCCAGGTCACTTTGTTCAAGGAGGCTAAAACCTGGGGCACAAAATCCAAAAACGCGTCCTCCAGGATGTGCTCAATGATCTCCGGATTGTTCTGCAAAAAGCGGTCGGTTTCCACTCGCTCCGCCACCCTCACGGTGGGCTCTTCTAAGGTGACCGTTTTGACCGTGTTAAAGATCTCCTGGCCCCCGCGGGTGCTCACCACCCGCACGCGAAGGATGGCTTCAAATTCGCTTTTCATCTGCCGGATCACGCCCACATTATCGGCCTTGCGGGACACCCGCACATCTAAGATTTTTCCCTCTAAAATGGCATTGGCGCCCAGGCCCTGAGCCTGCTTGGCGACCTCTTTTAAATCGTACTCCCCCTTGTCTGTGGGATTGAGGGACTCCGTCTTAAGGTCCCGGCTGTCCAAGGCCACCACTTCCCCGGACTTATTCAGTGCCTTGATAAAGGAGGCCCGGGCTTGATCCCGCAGCGAGGCCGGGCGGGAACTGGAAGCATCCAAAAAAGGCAAAATCACCAGACGCTTGCGCGGAAGGGCTTCGGCGCTTTTTCCGGCCAGGGACTGGTCCTTAACCTCGCGCCGGAGCACCGGCGTACTGCGGTCCAGAGTCTGGCAAGCCGTTGCAAGAATCAAAGACAGAACGAGAAAAATCCTTTTTTGCATAAAAGCCCCTGTTTTTATCTTTGCAATTGCAAGAGGATCTCACTGTCACTGGTGCTCACCGGAGTCCACTTGCGTCCGTCGATATTCAGATGATTTAATTTGGCGGCAAAATCCCGGGCGTTCAGGTTCGTGTCCACCTCGTAGGCCTCCGCATCCGCCGTCACCAGGCGTTCGCGGATGTTATGAATCTCCCGCACCTGGCTTTTGAGTTTTTCTTTGAAAGCCTCTTTCTGGTTAAACGGGATTTTCCCGCGGAAGGTGAGCCTTAACACCGTGGCCCCCAGGGAGCCCCGCTGCCAGGCCTCGTAAACCTGCGAAGCCAGTTCCTGGGAGGTCGCCTCCACCGTCTCCCGCACCTTTTTATCCACGCTGCTTTCAAAGGGGCCGGTCTCGGTCTCAAATTTCCGCGAGACATCGGCAATAGGGCGTCCGTTACTGACCTGAAGGGCCGTCAACTTCACGTCAATACGGTAGCGGCTGGAGGACTCAGCGCTCTTGGTGTACTGCACTTGGCCGTCGATAATCACCGGCGCGCCAAAGTAATGGCTCAGAAACTGCATATCCTCAAGGCTCAGACGCTCGTTCTGGTAACTGCGCGGGATCTGCAGCCCCAGAGAGGAGGTCTTGACCAGGTAAAAACTGTATTTCTGAAAAGCCCCGCGCAGGGCATTCTCAAAATGGCGGTTCTGCGAAATCAAAAAGGCCTTGTTGGCGCCTTCTTCCGGCTTCCACCAGCGGAAGGACTTCAGATCCACCCGGTCCGTAAACGTGATCAAAGGCAACGCCAAGGGGACGGTGTCGTTTTCTGAGAGCAGGGATTGCTCCTGTAAAAGCGTTTTGAGATCCTTTAAGGACACCTTCACATTGACCGTCATCTTGTATGAGGTCCCCTCCTGCAAAAGCTCACTGGGTTTGGCAAAGGGGATGTACCGGTTTGAAAGCTTCTCAATTTTGTTTTGAATCAAGGTCTTGTTTTTTGTGTAGCGCTCCTCCCCGATCAATTCCTTGATAAGGTCCTCGGAAATTTTCTGGGCGGCCTTTTCCTGGATCTCCCGGCGCGCGGCCTGGGGAGTGGAAGCCTCCGAAGTGCCGGTAAAACTTCTCTCGATCATGTCCGCGGATTGGGCCCAGGCCGTCGGGACGCACATAAAGGCGGCCATGATAAATCCCACAAGAAGCATCAGTCCTTTTTTCATAACAATCCTTGTCCTTCTCTACGTTCTTAACTCGATGAAATCCGTTCTGCCGAAATGAGAGTGGATGCTTTCAAAAAAATCATTGCTGATATTGACTGCGATCTCCTCAGCGATTTCCAGCTGCACCCGGCGGTTGACCTCTTTTAGGTCAATCTCAAAGCTCACCTGGGTGGGCCCTGGATGCCCCCGCAGCAGGCTCTCCAGACGGACATACTCCGCGGCCGGCACCCTTTCCAGATGCAGCACCAGGCGTTTGGTTTTTTTCAGGATATCCTCCATGGAGGATATCGTCTCCACCATAATTTTAACATTGCCCTCGTCCGCCTCCAACGCGCCGGAGATTAAAACTGGTTTTTCATCCCGGCACATGGTTTCGTTGCGGGCAAAGGCGTCCGGAAAAATCACCAGCTCACAGGCGCCGCTGAGATCCTCCAGCTTGGCAAAAGCCATGCGTGTGCCCTTTTTGGTAATCAGCTCCCTGAGATCCGAAATCAAACCGGCCACGACCACGCGCTTTTTATGGGCGTCGCGGCCCCAACGGTTCTCCTTGGTTTTGGGCGCCGGGGTCTGGGGCGCGGGAGTCTCCTGCTTGGCATAAGCGGCCAGGTCCGCCACCTTGCACGTCGTAAAAATCTCCGCCAGGTTTTCAAAGCCTTTCAAGGGATGATCACTGAGGTAAAAGCCAATGACTTCTTTTTCGTAGGCCAGGGTGGTGGTGCGGGTCCAGGGCTTGACGTTTTCAAGCTTGACCTCGGTCTCATCACTGGGGCCTAAGTCAAAAAGCGAGGTCTGTCCCAGCTCGCGATCCTTGCGCTTTCCCTCGGCGCGGTCGAGGTATTTCTGATAACCTGCCATCAACTGGGCCCGGTGCGCGCCAAAGCCCTCAAAAGCCCCGGCCTTGATCAGGCACTCAATCACTTTCTTATTCACGCGGCGGACATCAATGGTATTAAAGAACTCATCCAGGCTGGCGAACTTCTTTCCGGGGAGTTGCTCGCGGGCTTCGGTGATCGCCAAGACCGCGCCCTCCCCGACCCCTTTGATGGCACCCAGGCCGAAGTAAATTTCATCCCCATGGGCGCCAAAATGATAATCCGAGAAATTCACATGCGGCGGCTTCACCGTGAGGCCCCGCTTGGCGGCGTCCTTGGAGTATTTAACGATCTTATCCGTATCCGAAAGCTCGGTGCTCAGCAGGGCCGCGAAGAACTCCGTGGGATAATAACACTTCAGCCACGCCGTTTGCATGGTGATGACGGAATAAGCGGCCGCATGGGATTTGTTAAATCCGTAATCGGCAAACTTGTACATCAGATCAAAGAGATCGTTTGAGGCTTTTTCGTCGTAGCCCTTGGTCTTGGCCCCTTCCATGAAACGCAGGCGCTGGCGGTCCATCTCTTCTTTGATCTTTTTCCCCATCGCCCGGCGAAGCATGTCCGCTTCTCCGAGGGAGTAACCGGCAATGCGTGAGGCGATCCCCATCACCTGTTCCTGATACACCATGATCCCGTAAGTCTCCGAGAGAACCTCTTTGGTGTCCTCAATCAGATACTCCACCGGGGCCTTGCCGTGTTTGCGGTCGGTGAAATCCGGGATGTTCGCCATCGGACCTGGTCGGTACAAGGAAGTGATGGCGGTGATGTCACCAAAACTGGAGGGGCGGATTTTGCGGGTGGCATCCGTGATGCCCTCACCCTCAAACTGGAACACCCCGGCCGTATCCCCGCGGGACATCATCTCAAACACCTTGTCGTCATTGGCGGGGATTTGTTTGGTGGTGATTTTCACGCCCCGGTTTTTTTCAATCAAGCGCAGGGCGTGGTTGATATGGGTCAGGGTTTTAAGCCCGAGAAAGTCAAACTTAATGAGGCCGATCTTCTCGGCATGTTTCATGTCGTACTGGACGACTTGCTCGCCGTCCGCGCCCCGGTACAAAGGCGCGTGGCGCACCAGTTGCCCATCGGCGATGATCACACCGGCGGCGTGGATGCCGGCGTGGCGGACCATGCCCTCCACTCTCTGCGCCAGATCCATGAGCGTGTTGACGGTGGGATTCATATCCATCATCTCGCGCAGGCGAGGCTCCATCTCCAGAGCGTCTTTCAGCGTGATGCCGAGCTTTTCCGGGATGAGTTTGGTCACCGCATCCACTTCCGGGAAGGTCATCCCCAGCACGCGGCCCACGTCCTTGATGGCGGCCCGGGCCTGGAGTTTACCGTAGGTGATGATTTGCGAAACGGACTCCTGCCCGTATTTCTGGGTCACATACTGGATGACCTCCTGGCGCCGGTCCTGACAGAAGTCGATATCAAAGTCCGGCATGGAGATCCGCTCAGGATTTAAGAAGCGCTCAAAGAGCAGGAAGTTCGGCAAAGGATCCAGATCGGTGATCCGAAGGCTGTAGGCAACCAGCGAGCCCGCTCCCGAACCCCGCCCGGGCCCCACCGGAATGCCGTGGTCCTTCGCCCAGTTGATGAAGTCTTGAACGATCAGGAAGTAACCGTTAAAACCCATGCGATCAATGACACCTAGTTCATACTCAAGCCGGCTTTGGTATTCTGATTTTCTTTCTTCCGGCACCGTTTCATTGCGCAGCTTGGCTTCTTCGAAGCGCTCCTCAAGACCCTTCTGCGCTTTGCGGGCGATTTCTTCTTTCAGGGAGAGGCCGCCTTCCGTCGGGAAGGTCGGCAGGTGGTAAATCGGTTTTCCGTTGTCGTCTTTGAGCTTAAACTTGACATCACAGCGCTCGGCAATTTCCAGAGTGCGGGCCACAGCCTCGGGCACGTCCTCAAAAAGCTTTTGCATCTGCTCCGGCTTTTTAAAATAAAACTCGCTGGAGCCGAGCTTAAAGCGGCTTTCATCCGCCAGGGTTTTATTGGTGCCGATGCAGACCAAAACCTCCTGCGCCAACTGGTCATCGGGGGTCATGTAGTGCACATCATTGGTGGCCACCACCGGGACCCCGGTGATTTTAGAGGCTTCCAGCAAAAACGGATTGATCTTTTGCCACTCCGGCAGGCCCGTGCGGCACATTTCCAGATAAAGGCGGTCGCCGAAAATTTTCTGCAAGCGGCGCAGGCGCTCCAGGGCCTGCTCGGGGCCTTCATGCAGGAAGACATCCACCACTTCCCCGCGCAGGCCCCCGGTCAGGCAGAGCACATTGGAGTTGTGTTTTTCCAGGACCTCGTAATCGATGCGGGGTTTCCAGTAAAAGCCTTCATGGTAACCGATGGTGGAGAGTTTCGAGAGGGTGCGGTAGCCCTCAAGGTTCTGCGCAAGAAACACCAAACGGCGGGGGAACTGGGCGATCTGATCGCGGTCCTGCTTTTTTTCCAGGCGCGATCCGGGGGCCATATAAGCGTCCAGGCCCAACAGGGGTTTCACATTATTGTCTTTAGCGGCAAAATAAAATTCCGCCGCCGCAAACATATTGCCATTATCGGTGAGCGCCACCGCCGGCATGCCATACTCGGCCGCTTTTTTCGCAATGGCCTTCACGCGGCAAGCCGCTTCCAGAAGAGAATACTCAGAGTGAACGTGAAGATGAACAAAAGACATGAATTATTCATAACTTGGACCGGGTTCAGGTTCAATTTTTTGTTCCTTCAGGGGGCGAAGTTTTAAGGAGATTGCCCTAGCGCGTTAAGCAGTGCAAAGAGAGATGGCAACCGACGCTAGGGGGCTCTTCGCTTTGTTTGATTTTATTTCCTGAAGATCTGAGAAGAGGAGCTTTTTCCCCTTCCTGCTAAGCCCCCAAAGACCCTTTTTGCCTTAGAGCCTCCGGGTGAAGCTCTCCTGGCGGTATTTGTAAGCATTGTGAGCAGCACAGAGGACCTGTAGGTTGGCTTTGTCGTTAGTGCCCCCAGCCCAGCGGGGTTTGCGGTGATCCACTTGCAGGCAAAAGCTGCTACCACAGCGCTTGCCCGTGCGGGGATCGGTGAATTCGCAACCGTGGGGGGTCTTCGTGAGAAGCTCCCGCCGGAGCCGGGGCGTGAGGGTTTTAGCAGAGGCACCTTTGCTGTTGCACTCAGTCACCGCCTCGGTGGTGGGGGGCGCAACGGAGGCGGGCTCAACCGAGGAGGAGTTTTCAGAAATCTTCTTCTCCGGTGTTTTCTTTTCCAAAGAGCCTGGCTTCTTTTTTAAATATTGAGCCGCAAGCACTTCCAAAACACTGCCCCAGGAAATCTCCTGATGCTGCTGCTTTAAGGCAGGGATTAAGCTCTCTTTGCATTTAAGCAAAGCCTCATGCTGAGCTTTGGTGAGTGTGAGCTCAAGCCTCACCGAGGCATCTCTTTGCACTTTCTGGGTGTCGGTTTTCTTGAGGGGAATCTCCAGAGCTTCCGAGAGAATCTGCTGGCTCTCCGGCAAGGACTTTTGGCTGATTTTTGCAATCAGCTCCGCTTTCTTTTCAGAGGAGACTTTCCTTTGCTCCCGGCGTTCTTTGTCTTTGAGAGCCCGGCTCAGTTCCCCAATCTGGGAGAGATTCACGTTCCCCGCTTGAATTTCCTGTGAGAGCGAGGGGACGTCTTTGAGCAGTCTTGCCGCTTCCAGGCGTCTCAGCGCGGCAGAGCCAGAGTATTTCATTTCTTGTACCAGGTAGGCGTACATCGAAGAGTAAGCTTTCGCGAGATAGAGCTCCCGGCGTTCCACTTCTTTGATATGCTCTAAAATCACGTGCAGAAGTGTTCTCTCTTTTTGCACCAGATCTTTCAGACGGGTTTCTAAGGCCTCGTTACTAAGTTGAGAAAGGGGATTCATGGTGGGGGCTCCTTTTAAAAAATAATTTAAACGAACGAGGTTTTCTCCACGAGGGCTTTTTCAAAAAAGCTCTTCTTGGGAGAGGGGTTAAAACCTCTTTCATCTTTAAACAAAAACTATATACCACAGGAATTTCTAAGGCCTTTTGAAGACAGGACGAGAGGCCTTTAGAATCGGGATTTAAGCCTCCAGAAAGGCTCTGAGAGGCCTTAAGAAAGATCTTCTCCTTGAAAAAAGCTTCGAGGGTTCTTTTCCAAAGCGCCTTGCCAGGATTAAAAACTCCGAGACCCCGTCAAGGATTTTATTAAA